>MDTE01123033.1_pt1 | contig 75297 bp, 72 predicted proteins | sample 811231 | NCBI WGS metagenome assembly MDTE01 (sample SAMN05326651, study PRJNA326480) | marine metagenome | isolation source: seawater | place: Indian Ocean: Red Sea | collected 2010
ATTATCACAACAGGTTAAAGTACCCTCCAGAGCCCGTCATTGAAGAGCCTCTTGTGGAGAACCTCGATCAGTCATCAGATATTCACGGCACTAAAACATCTGAGTAGCCACTAAGAACTGTGCCATACTCATACTATATTAGTACGCGAGTTTATCCTAGTTCCAACTTTCATACATCTATCCCAGTCAATCACGCTAAACTGCGTCATGCTGCCAAAGAAACACTCGCTAATAGATCAGCCGATCCTGATTCCGCAATATGCATAGTATTGAGCCTAGATTACTACTTAAATGAACTCAACAACAAGTATTCCGGCATCAATGCCACAACCGACGTGCTGAGCTTTCCTTCGACAGAAAATAATAAGTACTTGGGTGATATTATATTGTCTACTGAATATGCTGTACGCACAGCTGACCAGAAAGGTCACAGTGCAAATGAAGAACTCCAACTACTCACAGTGCATGGTACACTGCACTTGCTCGGCTATAATCACAGTACTCCTAATGAACAGAAGATCATGTGGGAGATACAAGAGGAAATATTATCAAAGCTGAAGATTGCAATCAGTTATCCAGTTGAAAATACTTGAAACATACTGTCCACATCAAGTTGCTGGACAATAGGAGAGATTGACCATGAAATTCAATCTAATTAGTAATAAGATTGCGGAAATCGATGTTGACACCATCATATTAAGTATTTTCATGTCTAATGAGACTACAAATGGATTAGTGCATGATGTCGATTTAGCACTCAATGGATTAATATCTGAAATACTAAGCCGTGGAGACCATAAGGGAAAGCTTAGGGAAGTCACTGAAATTTACACTAATGGGCAGATACCTGCTGATAGGATAATTTTAGTTGGCCTTGGTCCAGAAAAAGATTTTAATGAGAATTCTATAAGACATGCTGCAGGTGCAGCAGCTTTGCGTGCTAGACAACTGGGATCCCGTAAAATGGCTTCTATCATACATGGAATTGAAAAATCTCAAATCTCAGCTAACTATGCCGTGCGCGCAGCTACAGAAGGAACAATGCTCTCCCTTTATAGTTTTGGCAAATACAAGAGCGAAAATAAAATTGACAACATCGAAGAAATATCATTCATAAAAGATGAGGACATTGAATCGAAGGATTTAATATCAGGAATAGAACAAGGTAAAATAATCAGTAATGCTGTCCAACTAGCGCGAGACCTTGTAAACGAACCACCTAATATTTGTACACCAGCATTTCTAGCTGAGCAAGCTATGCAAATAGATGATGCCAACACTGATGTAAATATTCTCACTGAATCGCAAATTGAAAATTTAAGTATGGGAGCATTTCTCAGTGTAGGCAGAGGTAGCACTAGAAAACCTAGGTTTATTGTGATTGAATACAACAAAAAACTTTTGGGTCAAATGCAGCCACTGGTTCTAGCAGGAAAAGCAATTACATTTGATACAGGAGGCTATTCATTGAAATCCGCTTCTGGCATGTCGACTATGAAAGCAGATATGGCTGGCGGTGCCGCAGTAATAGGAGCTTTACAAGCCGCCAGCAAATTGAAAGTGCCATACCCAGTAATAGGTTTGATTCCCGCAACCGAAAATATGGTTAGTGGAACAGCAAGCCATCCATCAGACATAGTTACTGCATCCAATAACAAAACTATTGAAATTGTGAACACAGACGCAGAAGGTCGCCTCATACTTGCAGACGCACTAGTTTACGCTGCTAAATACAATCCAAAGCATGTAATCGACCTAGCTACTCTCACAGGATCAGCTGTCATAGCGCTAGGAGAGGGAAGTGCTGCAGCGCTATTTGCCAAAGATACTAACCTGGCCGATTTGCTTCTAACCGCCAGTGAATCCAGCGGAGAAAGAATATGGCGCATGCCACTGTACCCAGAATACACCGACTGGATGAAAGCAAGTAATGTGGCAGACTTACGTAATAGTACCGCCAAACGTGACACTGGAATTGGCACATCCGCAGCATTTCTTCAAGAATTCACAGAAGGGTTTAGCTGGGCTCATATAGATATAGCACCGATGGCATTTTTGTCTGGCAGTAGCGTAATAAAAAGACTTGGTCCCGCAGGTGCTACTGGATTTGGTGTAAGACTACTATCTCATCTCATGATAGAGTATGCGAACTAACAAAATACTATCAAGTGGTCGATGAATCAATAGTTCTAAGATATTCCCAACCATATATGCCGCTGTTATGCCCATCACTCCAGTATAGTTTTAGAGCATAGTTTCCAGCCAATTCTACCAAATCAAGAGAAAAACTTTTGATGGGATTCAAATTGAAAACCATGTCTGTAGCACTAGAATTGTCGGCTGCATACTCGTTTCTACATTGCGCACATGGACAAGATTCACGCAGTGCATTCCAACTATATTCTGCACTACTACCATCATGCCAATCTACAACTAGTACTTGCCTTTGCTTGTCCAATTTTATTGATCGAGGACGAATATGCATTAATTTACCCCTTGCATTTGTACAACCAAGTTATGTGAATACCTCTTAATCAATATCAACGTACTACTTGAAGATAATTAGATGCTCCCCAACCATTACGTCGATCATCAGCTTGAGCCACTATAAACCACCAGGTCATACCATCAGCTTCACGCGGACCTTTCTGAACCACAAATACTTCGTAATCTAAGGCTAAATAGTTCACCTCAGATTCCAAATTAGGTTCATACCTTAATCGAAGTCCACCCCCCGTATTTACGACTTGAACATATGATCCAGTCTTGATAAGACTTCCTGCTGGAGGAGGCGGAAAAGTTGGCGTCTGAAGCATAACTGGAGTATCAGTAATTGGCACATCAATCATCGTAGTAGATGTACGCTCTGGTGTTACTATTAACAATACAGGGGTTACAGTTGGTTGCTGTATGTCAGCTGGCCTAGTTACTATAATATAAGACCATACACCTGCAGCTGCTAATGCAAGCAAAATAACAAATGTCAAAATCCAGCGCAAAGGCACGACGGTAGTATTTCTGCTAAATCCATTTGTTGGCGACACAGATACACCTCAACCCAACTTATACAGTAATATCCATTGTTAATATATATAATTATAACGATAATACTTATTAACATGCGTTTCATGCGACTATAATTAGTGATGTATTACAGAAACTGCAAGGTGTTTTTAGTATGAAAATTTATGAGTACGCAGGAAACTTACACAATCACACACCATATTCTGATGGCACCTTGTACCATAGAGACATTGCTAAGGCAGCATCACAATCTAAATTAGATTTCCTCATAGTTACAGATCATAATGTTTGGGTTACTGGTGTAGAAGGATACTATGAATTCAAAGATGGGAAAAAGGTGCTCCTGTTAAGTGGAGAGGAAGTACATGATCTCGAACGAAATCCCGAAGGAAGTCATCTATTAATCTACGACACAAACGCTGAATTAAGTGGTTTTTCTAAGTACCCACAGCAGCTAATTGACAAGGTAGCACAGATGGAAGGATTAAGTTTTCTTGCACATCCATTTGAACGTGCCGCTCCAATTGTTGAAGATGCTGTCTATTCCTGGCGCGACTGGCATGTGAATGGATATACAGGACTAGAGATTTGGAATTATATGAGTGAATTTAAGAGTCTAGTAACCTCCAAGACAGCAGCTCTATTCTATGCATTTTATCCCGACTTAGGTATAACTGGACCATTTCAAGAAACTATTACGAAATGGGATGAATTACTTTCTGATGGTCATCGTGTAGTGGTAACGGGGAATGCAGATGCTCATGGGCAAACATATTCTATGGGTCCAATAAGTCGCTGTATATTCCCTTATGAGTTTCTATATAATGCCGTTAACACCCATTTGGTGAGTAGACAAAAATTTACTGGCAATAAATCAATAGACAAGGGTATAGTATACTCAGCTTTACGCAACGGCAACTGCTTTGTGGGATATGAGACACCTCACCCCACTCGGGGATTTCGCTTTAGCGCAACTAACGAACACATTGATTGCATAATGGGAGAGGAAATCTCAATACGTGACAAATCTATTAATCTAATCGCAAATGCTCCAACGCGGTGCAATATGCAAATAGTATGTAATGGGCAAATTATTGCTGAAACTCGAGATCAGACAGAAATGAATTTCAAAGTATCAGAACCTGGCGCCTACCGAGTCCAGGCCACTATAAACCACAAATCAAGAGAGCGTTCCTGGATATTCAGCAATCCGATTTATGTAGTACCATAATAAGTGCCATATGTTAATATTCACATTGTCAATTAACATTATGGAAATTTTGAAGAAATACGTAGGCTATGAGAAAATAGTAGCTAAGCATTCAGTGAAGGAGGATAAGATATGCCTTTTCGTATGGGACCAGTTGAACTTTTTATTATCCTAGCAATAGTATTAGTATTATTCGGTGTAGGCCGCATAGGTAAAATAGGTGGCGAACTGGGTAAAGGTATTCGTGCATTTCGACTAGGTATCAAAGACGAGGAATCCAATAGTAGTTCAGATAACGATAGTACAACCGAAAGTGAAGATTCCGACACCCTTGACCTCTAGCCTAACAAAATTCGGTACAATTATCTATACTCATATATACCTATCTGGAATAATTTATTTTGATTGATAACGCCACGAATACAGGTCTTAAAATAGAGCATTTGATCGAGAGTCTACTATTCGTAGCTGAAGGCCCCGTATCACTCGCACAAATAGCTGCTGCACTCAATACAAGCCCCAAACAAATTAAAAGAGCTTTGTTGGATTTAGAAAGTTTGTACCAAGACCGTGGTCTCCAAATACAAAATCTAAGAGGACGTGTCCAACTTACAACAAACCCTAAAGCAGCTTCATCTATTGAGCAGTTTCTTGGATTAGAATCACAGCAAAGACTGACCAGTGCTGCTCTAGAAACTTTGGCAATAATAGCTTATCGCCAACCAGTTACTAGACCACAAATCGATGGTATTCGAGGGGTCAACTCAGATAGTGTAATCAAAAATCTGATTTTCAAAGGACTTATTGAAGATGTTGGAAGATCAGAAGGTCCCGGCCGCCCTATTCTATACGGAACAACCTCATCATTCTTGCAGCACTTTGGTATATCTTCTTTGAAAGAACTTCCCCCAATCAATGCGGAAGATGATCAACTACAGATTGACATAAAGTCCGACAAAAATGTTGAAAATTCAGAGTCAGACCCACAATACGTTTCAATGAAATTACCTGAAAATGACGGCTGAACGCCTACAGAAAATACTTGCTAAGTCAGGGTATGGTTCGCGTCGTGCATGTGAGAAACTAATATTAAACGGGCGCATCCATGTAAATGGAAACATTGCCACCATTGGTGATAGCGCAGACCTGACGAGAGACAAAGTAACAATTGACCTCAAACCAATCAACCAGCCTGAGCAACTAAAGTACATAATGCTCCACAAGCCACGTGGCGTCGAGTCCACACTGAAGCCACAAATGGGACGAGAAGGGGTAAGAGATCTTGTAGATTTACCCGGCAGACTATATCCAGTTGGGAGATTAGATGCTGACAGCGAGGGACTAATTTTGCTTACGAATGATGGAAAGCTGACTGAGAAAATTACCCACGCACGCTATGGCCATGAAAAAGAATATCATGTGCTAGTGGATGGATATCCTGATGACAAACAAATTTCTACATGGAGGCGCGGAGTCATTTTAGATGATGAACCTACCTACCAGAAAACTGCTAGGGCTAAAGTATCTATAAGAAAAAAGGCTGCATCGGGAACATGGTTGAAAATTATTATGCGTGAAGGCAAGAAACGCCAGATTCGACGAACTGGTCGCACATTAGGTCTTCGAGTTAAACGTATACTGCGCGTACGTCTAAGTACACTACGATTAGGCAATCTAAAACCTGGTCAATGGCGTAAGCTCACAGATAGAGAAATCAGACAATTGAATCGCAATCAGTTTCAATCACGCAGACAGAATCGCTATAGAAAAAACTAATTGATGATTGAAAATACTTCCATTACTATCACTATCGACGGACCAAGCAGTTCAGGTAAAAGTACTTTGGGTGAACAATTAGCCCATAATATTGGGTATCACTTTTTGGATACAGGATGTCTTTACCGAGCACTAACTGTAGCTACATTGCAACGCAATATTCCAATCACAGATACACATGCCATAATCAAACTAGCAAGTGATATTGATATAGTCGTTCAAACATCCGCGGTAGAAGATGTACGTCAGTATACTGTACTGATTGATGAGATTGATATAACCTGGGAGCTTCGTTCTTCTAGAACTGACAGTAACGTGTCGCTTATATCTACTATTCCAGAAGTTCGACACCTTCTAACTGAACAAATGCGGTCTATTGCTGATGGAGTAAACATAGTAATGATAGGACGAGATATTGGAACAGTTGTGGCCCCCGAAGCACCTCTTAAATTCTATCTGGATGCAAGCATTGATGAACGAGCACGCCGACGTCACAATGAAAATATGCAAAATGGTCAAGAAAGCGACTATAAGGAAATCCTTACCAACTTACAAACTAGAGATGATATAGATACACGAAGAGATAATGCTCCTCTAAGAAAACCAATAAACGCCTACACAATTGATACAACTACAATGAAACCAACAAAAGTACTAATAGAAATGCTAAGAATTTTCCACACAGTTATATAATAACAAATCTATGTCAAAAATAATAAAACACAATCTGGGAGTTAGACTCTACCGCCCACCTGCACGAGCTTTTTTCAGAGTGATGTATCGTTTTCTTACCCATTTACACATCAAAGGTAAAGAAAACATACCTTCTCACAGCGGTTATTTACTGACCATCAATCACCTATCGTTATACGATCCACCATTAGCACTTTCATTCTGGTCTTATGCACCTGAAGCTCTAGGTGCTGAGAAGACTATGTACAACAATGGCATTATTGGTATTATCATGCGCTGGTATGGTACTTTTCCTGTCAAACGAGATGGTGACGATCGAGCTGCATTAAGAACCGCTCTGAAAGTATTACAAAATGACCTCCCTCTATTAATAGCACCAGAAGGCACCCGACATCCAGAGGGATTACGCGACCCGCAACATGGAGCGTCATTTCTGGCAATGAAAACAGGTGTACCTTTAGTTCCAGTAGCAATTTCTGGAACTGCTGATATTTTTAGTACACTGAGAAAGGGACGCAAGCAAAAAGTAGAAATGATCATAGGCAAACCTTATCATCTACCAAACCTGACGGACACGCCTAGACGTGATGCTCTTCGCATACATACAGAATACATCATGCAGAGAATTGCCGAACTTTTGCCAGAACGTCATCGTGGCATATATAAAAAGCAATAAAACAATTCCCTCAATTCGTGTGCCTAAATCGTTCTGTTTATCTTATATGTTATTACACTACCCTGTTATAATGAGGACTTAGATATGGAGGTTGTCCTAGCAACAAACGGTTAGGTGTTAGCCAGGAAAGGTAAAGCGCAAGGCCCGATATTAACATATCGGGTGACGAGGACGAGGGTTCCTTTGCTCAGCAAGTAAGGGATAATGCCACAAGTATTTGGCGTAAAATCGATCAATCAGCGGATGCCCTCCGGGTGTACCAGCACCCGCAGTCCTTTCCCCCCCATATCTCCAAAGCTACCGCCTAAAACCGCTAGGAAACTAGAGGTACAAAAGCGATAGCACTGGCAATATACATGCACCTAATGGAACGTTGCATGCTCTGTCGATAGGTGCTAACAAAATACTCTGGAGGTATTTGCTTATGTGCGGTATTGTTGCTTATATAGGTCCACGTGACGCCACACCTATTATTATGAATGGTCTAAAACGACTTGAATATCGCGGCTATGACTCAGCAGGCATGGCCACTATAGATGCAGGAACAATCAATATACGTCGCGATGCAGGTAAACTTGCACGTTTGCAATCACTAGTATCTCAACAACCTCTAAGTGGAAATATTGGTATAGGCCACACTCGCTGGGCTACACATGGCGAACCCAATGAGCGTAACGCTCATCCACATATGGGGGATACAGGTAAAGTAGTTTTGGTACACAACGGTATTGTTGAGAACTATATGGAATTACGACAGCAACTACTAGAGGATGACATAACATTACAATCGGACACCGATAGTGAGGTAATTGTACATTTAGTTGAAAGATATCTTAGTGAAGACAATAGCTTAGAAGAGTCAGTACGTCAGACTATTGGTCTCCTGGAAGGAGCCAATGCAGTAGTATTGATCTCAACAATAGAGCCTGATAAAATCATCGCAGCCCGTGTAGGCAACGCAGGTGGTATCGCAATAGGAGAAGGCAACAATGAAATGTTTATTGCCTCAGACATGCCTGCCATCCTTGAGCATACTCGTCGTATTGCATTTCTAGAACCAGGTTGGTTGGCTACAGTAAACGACACTGGATTCGTTACACACACTATGATGGGAGAACCTACCAATAGTGAAATACATAATATCCCTTGGGATCCTGTCGCAGCAGAAAAGGGCAACTATCGGCACTTCATGCAGAAAGAAATCCATGAGCAAGTACGGGCTATAACAGACACCATAGGAGGTCGCATAGATTTTAGATCCGGCAAAGTCACATTACCTGATTTAACAATATCAAAATCCCAAGCAAAAAATATTGATCGGATTGTAATAACTGCATGCGGCACTGCTGCACACGCAGGCATGGTAGGAAAAACTCTAATAGAGGAACTTGCGCGCATTCCTGTTGAGGTCAGTATTGCCTCAGAGTTTCGATACTCCAACCCTATAGTTGACGAACGTACTGTAGTGCTAGCCATTAGCCAGAGTGGTGAAACAGCTGACACGCTTGGAGCAATGACTGAGGCCCATGAGAGGGGTGCTACTCTTTGGAGTATTGTAAATGTAATTGGTTCACAAGCTATGCGTATGTCTTCAGGATGTATTCCAATGCAAGCAGGTCCGGAAATTGGCGTAGCATCTACCAAAGCATTTACTACTCCTCTAGTGGATCTATACCTTTTGGCAATGCTACTGGGTCATCTACGGGGCGAATTGGATGATGAAAAAATGCGTGAGCTAGCAGGTCATCTGTCACTTTTGCCTCAACAGGTAGGCAATCTATTGAGTCGTGATGCGAAAATCAAAAAAGTGGCACTAAAGCTTAGGGATATGGAACAGTGTTTATACCTAGGACGTGGTATACAAATGCCTATCGCATACGAAGGAGCATTAAAGTTAAAGGAAATCTCTTATATACATGCTGAAGGATATCCAGCAGGTGAAATGAAGCATGGACCTATTGCATTGATCGACCGTAACATGCCTGTGATAGCTATAGCAACACGTGACCAATGGTATGAAAAAATGATAAGCCAACTTCAACAAGCACGTTCGCGCGGTGGTCCCGTAGTGGTAGTAGCCACAGACGGAGACGAGACTATCACTGAAATATCAGATATTGTTCTTTGGGTACCGAAAAGTTATTGGATGCTGAGTCCAGTTTTAACGACTATCTCACTACAATTACTAGCCTATCATATAGCGGTGCTTCGAGGATGCGATGTTGATCAGCCACGTAATCTAGCAAAAAGTGTAACTGTAGAGTAAAAATAACACAGAATCTGTCTCATATCTACGATAATGCTTGGGCACTACGCAGGGTGTTACTCAACAATTGCGCTATTGTCATTGGGCCAACTCCTCCTGGAACTGGTGTGATATGGCCCGCAACTTCTTTGACCTCATCAAAATCTACATCCCCTACAAGTTTGTTTTTCCTGAATAGTTTAACAAGACCTTCAACTTCTATGCCGTTCGGCAAATGATCACGCGAGTAAACATCTCCACTACTCTCATCTAGGTAACCCATTCTCTTACGACCACCCTTCTCAGACAAATCTTGATGATGAGCAGTGAAAAGATCCCCACTAGATGCACACCGAAATTCTCTATCATCGGTATGCGAAATCCATTTATTGTTAATACCAACGTCAATGACAAACGCTCCTGGTTTAACCCAGTCTGCCTTAACCATTTCTGGTCGCCCAACAGCAGCAATCAGAATGTCAGCCTGTCTACAAACTTCAGCCACATTCCTAGTACGAGAGTGACACACTGTGAGAGTAGCATTACGTTTCAATAACAACATGGCAGCAGGAAGTCCTACTATATTCGAACGACCTAAAACTACAGCATTAGCACCGGAAAATTCTGCTCCGGATTCTTGGAGCAGACGCATGCATCCATCTGGAGTACAAGGAACAAATAATGGGTCACGCCCTTTCATACCCAATTTCCCGATATTGATAGGATGAAACCCATCTACATCCTTTTCAATACTAATTGATGAAAGCACTTCTTCTTCGTTAATACCATCAGGCAATGGCAACTGTACCAATATGCCATGAACACTATGATCTGCATTCAAGTCGCGAACAAGACTAACAATTTCATTTTGTGTAGAATCAGATGATAATACATGTCCATATGACTCAATACCCACTTCTGCACAAGCCTTTTGTTTAGCACGCACATATGTTTGAGACGCTACGTTGTCACCCACTAGTACAGTAGCTAAACCCGGTGTTATTCCTGAATCTTTCAATAGTTTGCCTACACCAACAGCCACTTCAGAACGCACCTTTGCTGCAATGGCAATCCCATCAATCAAACTAGCTGTCATTTCAGTAATCCTTACTCGTACGTGTTCAGAACAAGGTAAATGTTCGGCATTGTTAACGAAACAGCTACACTACTTAACTACTCGTACCGTAATGCTTCTATAGGACTGAGTCTAGCAGCACGACTCGCAGGGTATATGCCAAAAAATATACCCACAAATGCCGCGAAACAGAAGGCCATCACAATTGTATTTGTTTCTATACTGGCCTGGACCAGATCTGCTGCACTTACCCCATAAGCTATTCCCCAACCTACACCTATCCCTGTTATTCCGCCTATCAAACTGAGTACTATAGTTTCAATCAAGAATTGCAACATTATTGTACTGCGTCTTGCTCCTACTGCTTTTCGCAAACCTATCTCACGTGTACGTTCCGTTACAGAAACTAACATAATATTCATAATGCCAATTCCACCAACCAATAACGAAATCCCAGCAATTGCTCCAAGAAACATAGTAAGAGTAGCAGTGATCTGATCAAATGCTTCTAAGAAAGCATTCTGACTAAATACCGAAAAATCTAAATCATCTTGCAATTTCAAACCATGTTGCTGTCGCATAATACGTTCAATTTGCACCATGACCCATTCGACGTCCTCTGCTGTAGATGCTGACATGGAAACAGAACTAACTGTTCGTACGCCATTACTAATGGCACGGTTGCCAAATAAACGAGTGTATCCAGTTTCCATAGGAATCAATGCAACATCATCTTCACTACCAAATCCGCCACCCCCCTTACTTTCAAGCACACCAATCACTTCAAAGAATATACTGTCAATTCGAATTGTCCTGCCCATTGGATTTAATCCAGCAAACAGTTCTGTAGCGGTCTCTGATCCTAAGACAACTACTCTGGCCCGACCTGCATTGTCAGGATATGACAAAAAGCGTCCCTGAGACAATTCCATAGAACGCACTTGCTGATATTCTGGCAAAGTACCCTTAACTTCTACATCAACAGTGTTTCCACCATAAGTAATCTGTAACATCCTACTTACCGTAGGCGCCATTACTCTCACCTTCTCCAGATTATCAGACAATTTATTGTAATCATCATAAGTCAACTTTGCCTGAATACGTTGTCCACCCCGTTCCCATGTTCCAGGAAATACTTGAATGTTATTAGATCCAATACCTTCAATTTGATCCGTAATAGATGCAGTAGCTCCATTACCAATTGCCATTAGAGCAACTACAGCAGCAACACCAATTATTATCCCTAGCATAGTAAGCACAGAACGAAGCTTGTTAACTGCAAGTGCACGCAACGCTACGCGAATATTTGCTAACAAATTCATTTCCTTTCGTCTCCTGATATACGCCCATCATGAAGTATTACACTTCTAGGCATAAGAGCTGCCACTTTAGAATCGTGAGTTACTATACACAGAGTAATACCTTGTTCATTATGCAATTTCTGAAATAGATCCATAAGTTCAGCACCTGTTTTAGAATCAAGTGCACCAGTTGGTTCATCGGCCAGGAGAATCGCAGGTCGATTTACCAAAGCACGGGCAATAGCAACACGTTGCTGCTGCCCACCTGATAACTCGCTTGGACTATGATGTACTCTGTCGCTCAATCCAACAAGGTCAAGCGCTGCTTTAGCCTGATCCTTTTTATCACGGCCACCAACTCCAGCATAGGTTAAGGGAAGCATGACGTTCTCAAGCGCACTAGTTCTAGCTAACAAATTAAACTGTTGAAAAACAAACCCTATCTTATTTCCACGTATTGCTGCCAATTCAGCATCACTCATAGATTCCACGTACAACCCATCTAGCCAATAACGTCCTTTGGTTGGTTTATCTAAGCAGCCAAGTATAGCCATTAATGTACTCTTTCCTGATCCAGACGCACCCATTATAGAAAGCATCTCGCCTGTTTTTACAGAGAGATCAACACCATCCAAAGCACGCACAATGGTTTCTCCCATTTGATAATGCTTTCTAATACCCTCTATACGAATTACTACGCCATCATTGGCTTGCATATCTTTATCAATGTCCAAAATTCTAATCCCGACCCCCAAATGGGCTACCACTATCAGTCGGCTTTGGAGTGAAAATCACTACTTGCTGACCAGGCTGCAAATCACCCCTTACAATCACTTGATCGCCTTGAATCATTCCACTTTCTATAGTTACGCGATTCTGCTCATTAGAAGTAGTATCAAACAGCATCACATATTCACCTTCATCATCATATTGAACGGAATCAATGGGTACAGCCAATTCCTCCTCTAAAACCTCTGTTACAATTTTCACGTATGAGGTCATACCCAACATAACACCTTCCGACTGATTCCTAAGTGTGACAGTAACAGGGTAGCGTACCAATCCCTGAACAGTTTCGCCAAATGGTGCAATATTAGTCACTAGCGCACGAACTTCCGTATATGACATAGCATCAAATGTAACAATCGCTGGTTGGCCTATTTCAATGCCGTTAACCTCAGTCTCATCAACTGATACTTCGACTAACAACTTGTCGGTATTTGCCAACCTTACAGCAGGAGTGGATTGATCTGTTGAATCTCCAGTAAGATAGTTGAGTTCGACAACTTTGCCACTAAAAGGCGCTTCCAACCACAGAGAACTCAAGGTAGCTTGAGCAGCTGTGACCTTAGCCTCAGCTACTGCAATATCATCTTCGTCTGGACCTGCCACCAACTCCTGTAGCTTCTCTTCTGCATCAGTAAGTTTAGATCTTGCTAAGTCAATGTCAGTAGACCGAGGATTAAGCAATATTTCCAAATCATCTTCAGCATCTAATAGATTACCCTTTGCAACAGCCAAATCTTCGGGCTGTGGGTCAAGTAAATTGGATAAATCCTCTTCCGATTCGGACAATTCACCAGCAGCATCTTGCACATCTGCCTCCATTAGAGCTTGATCAATTAGATCCACTCCAGCCAATGCATCATCCAAATCTTCTTGTGCATCGCGCACTTTCTTAGTAGCCAGATCCAGAGCAGTCGTATTGCTCATACGAGTTTGCTCCACCTGTAATTCTGCTTCTCTTACTCTTTCTTTAGCAGCAGATACGTCCTCTTTAGCTTCTAACAATGTCCGTGTTACCCCATCAACCGAAACTGCCCGAGTAGTGTCGCAAATTCTAAACGATTGGTACTCAACAATGTTCCCATGAATATCCTTAAGTACGTTGCCTGTCTCCTCAAACACCTGGTAAACCGGGCCCACCATATAGGTGTAACCTTTGTATACAAGCTCTTCAGTCACAGTAAGCTGGATATATTCTTTGTCAGCATCTTCTTCAACCTTGTGCACTACACAACCATCTATTGCTTTTTGGACACTAACCTGTCTTTCTTTCATATCGTCCAATGTATCAAGAGCATTCTGAAGAGCACTAGTGGCTGTACCAATATCTGCAAGTTCGACATCTTGCTCAGCACGAGCTAAATCAAATTCAGCATCCCTTAAAGCATCTTTAAGAGCATCAATATCAGGATTTAGCAGATCGTCCAATGCTTCCTGTTGATCTCTAAGTGCATCTTTCCTTGCCGCAACCTCCTGCTCTGCGGCCGCAATCTGTGCAGTACTAGGATTCTTGAGTTCATTGAAGGCATCTCTGGCATCGACTACTGCTTGCTTGGCTTGTGCCACACTAGATGTGGTCGGATTCTGCATATTTTCCAGTTCTTCCCGTGCGTCTGCAACAGATTTTTGTGCGTTACTAATTTGTAAATCAGTTGGATTAAGTAATTCATCTAAATCTTTGCGTGCTGATATCAAGTCAGCCTGTGCCATAATCACATTTTGTGGGGCACTCAATGGATCAAGTTCCATTAAAACATCACCCTTACTCACATCGTCACCCACTTCCACCTTGACTTTGGCAACAATACCACTAGTTTCCCAATATATCTCTCCGGATTGTGAAGCTATAAGTGTGCCTGAAGCATCAATAATACGCTCTGCATCTAACAAAACCACTTCACCGGTTTCTACCAATTCCTCTTCACTTGAACCGCCCCGGAATAAACGCTGTACAAAACCAAATGGGCCTCGTCCACGCCCTCCTGCACCTCTCCCACCCGAACCTCTATTAAACTCCCTAGAAGATTCAGAGATTTGCTGATTTGATGCCTGCTGCATAGGAAGAACTATACGAGCCAAACCATATAGAACAATACCCATAATCACTATTATGCCAAGTACTACTACCCAACGAGGAACTACACGTGTCTTTTGATTATTATTACCCGTATTCATTTATGCTATTACCACCTTTGGTATGAAATCATTATATCGACAGTATTGCCGCAAATATTGCATTATATTTGTTAGAGTTCATAATTGACTCTTTAGATGTTAACACTGCAATATGTTATCGAATTACTATTAGAAATATATATATGTCTCTAAGTTTCTACCCAAATTAGAGGTTTTCCAAGGACATTATCACTATTCTTGCCTACTAAACAGCCATACTGCTGGCACCAAAAATAGCACAGAAAAAGAGGCCATCATCATCACATTATAAGTCAATGGATTTAAAGATATTGTGTGCATTAAATCTGGAGGCACTAGTGCTTGTAACGATACCTGTCTTAATGGGTCTACTCCATACGTAACAGGATCTAATTTTGACAGTAAGTACATCCAAATCGGTACACCACGAAGTGGAAAGAATGCACCTGAAAGAAAAAACATGGGTAGTAGCACGAAATTCATCATCATATGGAAGCCTTCCATTGATTTTTGCCTTGCTGCTATAAGAATACCTAAGGCAGTCATCATCACAGCAAGCATTACCATAAGGCCAATAAGACTCACTATTTGGGAGATTGATAACGTAACCCCCAAAACTGGGGCCAATAACAAAACAATCAATCCTTGAAACAAGGACACAGTACTACCACCGGCTACCTTTCCAAGAGCGATAGCTACCCTAGAAACAGGAGCCACCATAACCTCTTTAAGAAATCCAAATTCACGATCCCATACAATTGACACTGCTGAAAACACTGAAGTAAACAATACTGTCATTGTCAATACTCCAGGAAACATGAATTGCTTGAAATCGATATTGCCGCCTCCCATCTCGGCCATAGCAGGTGACAAACCGCTACCAAACACAAAAAGATAGACTATTGGCATTCCAAGAGACGAAAACATACGAACACGATCACGTTTGAAACGTACAATATCACGGTACCAGATAGTATAAGCACCTCTGACATTTCGTTTTAGAATTTCCATAATATTATTTCTTGTTTTATCTAACGCCCTCGCCACCTTCTCATACCACTGCGAACTTTATCCTTATCCACAGCATTTTGGTCGCGCATGGCATGACCAGTAAGTTTGACAAAGACGTCTTCGAGAGTAGGACGCCGCAAGTATACACTTTTTACAGATATATTTTCTTGTGTCATGTCAGTTAATACAGACATCATTTCGGGGATAAATTGATCCCCTCGCTCTGTTTCTATTATAAGTTGATTGTCAGGTCCTATTCTAGTAGCAACACCATGTGAATTTTGCAATCTGAGAGACGCTTGCTCATTATCATCGGTAACTGCCATAATAATATCACCACCAACCATAGCCTTTAGTGCTTCCGGAGTATCAAGACCAACAATTTTGCCATCATCTATAATGGCTATACGATCACAATGTTCCGCTTCTTCCATGTAGTGAGTTGTCATGAACATAGTTACACCCTGGCGCTCACGCAACGTTACCAGATAGTCCCAAATGTGTCGGCGTGTCTGTGGATCAAGACCCAATGTAGGTTCATCCAAGAACAATATTTTTGGGTTATGTAACAAGCCACGAGCTATTTCTAGACGACGCTTAATACCACCAGAATAATTCAAGACTACTTCCTCAGCGCGACCAGTTAATTCAACCATTTCCAGTAACTTAGCAGCTTTGTCTGAGAAATCATCTTTGGACAAACCGTACAACATTCCATGAAACAAAAGATTCTCGCGTCCGGTTAGTTTGTCATCCAAGCTTGCATCCTGAAAAATCATCCCTATTGACTGTCGTACCAGTGCTTGCTGCTTACTAACATCATATCCATTCACTAACGCACTACCAGATGTTGGGTGCAGAAGAGTAGTTAACATATTTATTGTAGTAGTTTTACCAGCACCGTTAGGTCCTAGAAAACCAAATATTTCCCCTGATTCTACTTTAAAGCTAACATCATCTACAGCAACATTTTTGCCAAAGTGACGTACAAGTTGTTCTACTTTTATAGAATACATTTAATATGGTCCTAGGTGACAGATTTGAGTAGTATTACTGGAATTTGTCGCTCTGTCCGTTCTTTGTATCGCTTCAACCAAGGAAATTGTAACCCAAGTCGATTGCTCTCACTTCCTTGTGTGAGAATAGCTGACACATCAATAGTCCTGTCGCCGACTTCAATTCTGGCTCCCGGATCGCTTACAATATTCAAAAACCATGCAGGATGTCTGTCTCTACCACCATTTGAGGCGACTACAGCATAATTGTCTCCATCTTCTACCGCCCCTAAAGGTACAGTATGCAGTCGACCCGTTTTTCTGCCAGTAGTAGTTAGTAGAACAACAGGTCTTCCCTGCACTGAACCCAGAAGACGTCCTTTAGAGTAACGATACACAAATATGTGAATCCTCATCAGTATTCGAATAATTGGCCTACTCAACAGTATTCTAGTCAACATATAGAAATAACCAAGGGATGATACCTAGCAATGATGAAATTACACTATGTCTTTGTAGTAACTAGTTGTTCAAGCACCACTTAAAATCCTTTTTCAAAGTTCACCAAGTATACTTCATATTATGATGCTCAATATGGAGCCACACTAGATAAGTAACAACATAATGATATTTGCACAAATATATATCATATGATAAACTGTTGCCGATTTGAGGATCATTATGAATAATACTGTAACTGTGGTGTACAAGGCAAAGAAGAGCAAGCCTACCCTAGACGGGGTTGGTTAATTTGCGCTTCGGCACAGAGATGCGGTAATAGCATCCATACACCAGTGTCATTTGCAGATAACAACCCCGTTACTACGGGGTTTTTTTGATTCTGTTGAATAAGTTTTGTATAAAATATTTTATAAGGAGAGTATTATCTTATGACTGTTGACAATGTAACTGCAACTAGTGAGTGTCCAGAATGTGCAGGTGAACTCACACTTGACCAAGTTGAACTAGGAGAGATTTTAGTATGTGATGATTGTGGTGCCGAATTAGAAGTACTATCACTTGATCCATTATCCATTAGTCTTGCCCCACAAGAAGCAGAAGATTGGGGAGAGTAATGTCTTTTTTGCCGTTTTGAGAGGATATCATGCATATTGGAGTAGTATATTCTAGGTTACGTGTAGAAGAAAAGTGGCTATTTAAAGCTCTAGAAAGTCGCGAAGTGTCCTATGAACGACTGTTGGATAGCCAAGCAATTTTACACCTTGACAATGATAATAATGAATGGTCGCGATTTGATGCAATAATTATAAGAAGCCTGAGTACTAGTCGCGGATTGTCAATTGCACGAGTACTAAATTCTTTTGGAATACCCACAATAAACCCGTATTCAGTTTCAGAAATATGTAGTGACAAAGTGGCTACTTCAATTGCTTTAAAAAATGCTAGTGTTCCTCAACCGAAATCATTGCTCGCTTTTACAGTCAAAGGTGCTATCGAAGCTGGAGAAAGACTTGGATACCCTTATGTACTTAAACCAGTAGTTGGGTCATGGGGCCGACTAGTAAGTCGTATCAACGACCGAGATGCAGCTGAAGCAATATTTGAACATCGGGATGTTCTAGGTAATTATCAACATCATATATATTATTTGCAGCAACTTATCCAAAAACCAGGTCGCGATATCCGAGCTTTCGTCATAGGTAATGAAACACCTGTAGCAATTTACCGCGAATCTGAACATTGGATAACTAATACTGCATTAGGTGCTACTGCAACAACATGCGAAGTAACAAAAGAACTGCACGACCTATGCCAGAGAGCAGCGACTGCAGTAGGAGGTGGTGTATTAGCTGTGGATCTTCTAGAAGATCCAGACCGCGGTCTTTTAATCAACGAAATAAATCACACCATGGAGTTTCACTCCACTGTACCACTTACTGGTGTGGACATTCCTGGTATGATCATTGAACATGTAAGGCAGGTGTCGAAATGAGTTTACGTATATCTATTGTTGGCGGTTCAGGCTATACAGCTGGTGAAATGCTCCGCCTGATAATCAATCACCCTGAGCTAGAAATCGGACAAGTTGTATCACGAAGTAATGCTGGTCAGCCAATGTGGCGACTACACCCGCATCTTCGAGGACATAATCTGCCATCGTTTGTAGATATTGATTCTTTGAAGGAGACAGATATTCTAATCCTTGCCCAACCTCATGGAATTGCGCAACAAAACATAGCTCATTACTCCGAGATTTCACCTAAAATCATTGATTTGTCTTCTGACTTTAGGCTCAATACACTAACAGTCTATGAAAAATGGTATGGTGATGCACATTTAGCACCAGATTGGTTGCCACGATTTGTGTATGGACTTCCAGAGATTTACAGAGAAGAGATAAGTAATTCTCAATATGTAAGCGGTGTGGGGTGTAATGCTACAGCGAGTATTTTAGCGCTCTTTCCTCTTATAAAACATGATCTACTTATTACAGACAGACCCATCATAGCCGAAATCAAAACCGGATCTAGTGAAGGTGGTTCTAAAGCAAACCCAGGCAGTCACCATCCAGTTCGTAGTGGATCAGTTAGAAGCTATGCGTCGGTAGGTCACAGGCACACTGCTGAGATACAACAAGTGCTAGGTGTTGAGGATTTGCACATCAGCTTGACTGCAATAGAAATGGTGCGCGGAGCATTAGCGACAGTTCATGCGTTTGTAAATCCAAACACCAACTTAAAAGATTTGTGGAAAGCATATAGATCAACATATAAACATGAACCATTTGTACGCATAGTGAGAGACAACCGTGGCAATTATCGCCGTCCTGAACCAAAAATTATTTCTGGCAGCAACTTTGCTGATGTGGGTTTCGATTTAGATCCTAAAACTGGCAGAATAGTGTCAATATGTGCGATTGATAATCTAATGAAAGGTTCAGTCGGCACGGCAATGCAATGTGTAAACATTATGTGTGGTTTTGAAGAAACAACCGGATTGGAATTTACGGGTCTACACCCGATCTAGGAGTTACATGATGCTTGTTGTCAAAATCGGTGGGGCTAGCGGAGTTAATATTAATTCTATCGTCACTGACATCGCAAATCAGACAGCATCTGGTGAGAAATTAATTGTCGTACATGGCGGATCTGAACTAGCTACTGAACTTGGCGAACAACTTGGTCACCCACCACGTTTTGTAACTTCAGCCAGTGGTCACACTAGTAGGTACACAGATAAACGTACTCTCGAAATCTTTCTCATGGCAACCAGTTTATTAAATAGAAGATTGGTAGGACAACTACAGAATCTAGGGATCAATGCATTTGGACTTAGTGGATTAGATGGTAGGCTATTGGTTGCAGAACGTAAATCCACTATACGTATTGTAGAAAATGGAAAACGCAAGATTCTGCGAGACGATTACACGGGCCGTATTACAAATGTCAACATAGAGACCGTTAGGGCACTACAATACACAGGACATATCCCTGTTGTGGCACCAGTAGCAATTTCAGACTCTGGTGGAGTAGCACTAAACGTTGATGGGGACCGGGCAGCCGCCCGTTTAGCAGGCGCTATAGAAGCGAATAAACTTGTAATACTGAGTAATGTATCAGGTTTATTGAGTGATTTGGCAGACCCTAATAGCTATATACCAAACATTTCAACTAATGATATCGATGATGCGATTAATAATATAGCTCGTGGACGCATGAAAAGAAAATTAATCGCTGCACGTGAAGCCTTAGATGCTGGAGTAAAGCAAGTAATTATTGCTAACGGTAAAATAGACCAACCTATTACAAAAGCTTTGAAAGGCGAAGGTACCTTAATCAATGGCTAATTCACAGTTCGTAGAAAATAAACATACAAGTGGTGTGTACTACAAACGTGATATAACTATTGTGCGTGGTAAAGGAGCACTCGTTTGGGATCAGCACGGTGAGGAATATATTGACTGTGTAGCAGGACAAGGGGTAGCTAATTTAGGCCACTGCCACCCCACTGTAGTCGATGCAATACAAAAACAGTCAAAAATCTTAGTTACGTGCCCGGAAATATTTTATAACGATCAACGCGCAAAATTACTTGAGCAATTGTCTGAACTAGGACCAGGATCAATGAAACAAACCTTTCTGTCCAATTCTGGCACTGAAGCCATAGAAGCTGCCATAAAATTTGCTCGTATCAGTACAAAACGAACAGAAATCATAAGCGCACTGAGGAGTTTTCACGGACGTACTATGGGTGCACTTACATTGACCGGACAGAAAAAATACAGTGCGCCATTCGCACCACTTTTGCCAGGCGTCAAACAGATTCCATACAACAATATCGAGGCCCTAAGAAATACTGTTACCCAAGATACTGCAGCAGTAATCCTGGAAATAATACAAGGAGAAGGTGGAGTTAGGCCTGCTAATATTAAATTCCTGCAAGAGGCACAAACTCTTTGCAACGAAAATGGGACTCTATTCATAGTTGATGAAGTACAAACAGGGCTTGGACGTACAGGAAAAATGCTCGCCTGTAATCATTACAACATAGAGCCAGACATGCTTTGCCTGGCAAAATCTCTTGGAGGAGGCATACCAATTGGTGCTACCTTGTTAGGATCTAAGGTAAAAAACTTGCACGTAGGAACACATGGATCCACATTCGGAGGAAATCCTCTGGCATGCGCAGCATCACTAGCTGTACTGGAAGTGTTGGAACACGAAAATCTGCCTCAACGAGCCGCAGAACATGGTAAACGCATCATGAAATTAGTTGAGCAATCTAATTTATCTAATGTAAGAGAGATACGTGGTTTAGGATTAATGATTGGTATAGAACTAAAACATAAAGTTACTCCTGTATTGAAAGAACTACAACAGAAAGGTATTCTGGCACTACCAGCTGGAAATACTGTCTTACGATTGCTACCTCCATTGATTATTGAACAACACCATGTTGACCGAGTTATTGATACAGTTATAGAAGTACTATCAAATATCAATAAATCTAACTGAGTAAAAACCTTTAAAGGAACAATTCGATGTCACTAAACGATTTTGCCATTATAGAAAGCACACTAAGAGAGGGTGAACAATTTGTTGGTGCAGACTTCAGTACCGATGATAAGGTGGAAATAGCCTACGCTCTAGCAAACTTCGGAGTCGAATATATTGAGCTCACATCTCCGTGCGCATCCCCAACATCACTCACGGATTGTAAACTTCTATCAAAACTAGACATCAACTCAAAAATACTCACACACATTCGCTGCCATATGGATGATGCAAAAGTCGCCCTTGACACTGGAGTAGATGGTATTGATGTTGTCATAGGTACGAGCTCATATCTGCGCGACTTCAGCCACGGAAAATCAATCGAAGAGATTATAGACATCGCTCAATCCGTGTTAACTTATATAAGGGCGCAAAATCCGTCTTTAGAGCTGAGGTTTTCGACAGAAGACTCATTCCGTAGCACAGAAGATGATCTGATAAATGTCTATCAAGCAATCGACCAATTAGAAGTGGTCAATAGATTCGGTATAGCTGATACAGTCGGCGTAGCAACGCCCCACGCGGTATACAACCTCGTGAGCACTCTAAGAAATATTACTGACGCAGATATAGAGTTTCATGGCCACAATGACACTGGATGTGCAGTTGCCAACAGTCATTCCGCATTGACGGCAGGCGCCACTCATATTGATACAACAGTTTTAGGCATTGGCGAACGTAATGGAATTACTCCATTAGAAGGTCTAATAGCGCGCCTATACGCAATAGAACCTGACTATATACGTAATAAATACAACCTACATCAACTTCACAAACTAAATCAGATAGTTGCGGATAAAGTGGAAATTGAAATACCGTTTAATCATTACATAACGGGATTAACTGCGTTTACCCATAAAGCTGGAATACATGCGAAAGCTATACTAAACAATCCTGAGACCTATGAGATTCTTAATCCCAATGACTTTGGTCTTACACGCTACATTTCAATCGCACACAAACTTACCGGTTGGAATGCACTACAAGATCGAGCGTCACAATTAGGCATAAAAATAAACCCTGACAATTTGAAGGCTGTGACGCACCATGTCAAAAAAATGGCTGATCATAAAAGAATCACGCTAAGTGATGTTGACGAACTACTACATCAGTGGGCAGACAACAACTATCACTTTGATAAAACTGAAGGCAGCAGCAAAAAAACAAGCAGTACTAACAGGCAAATTCATAATTAGATATGTCTATGCAAACATTTGCACAAAAAGCTCTGGCTAAGTCTGCTGGATTACAAAATGCTAGTATTGGCAGTACAGTAGATGCCCGTCCAGATAGAATATTGTCTCATGATAATACTGCAGCCATTTCAACGATATTCAACCAGTTTGGTCTAGAAAATGTGTTGCATCCTGAAAAACTTGTAGTAACACTAGATCATGCTGCACCACCTCCTACACCAATACATGCTCGCAACCATGCTGAGATTCGTAAATTTGTTACTAGGAATAATATAGAACATTTCTTTGAGATAGGACGAGGCATATGCCATCAGGTTATCAGCGAAGAAGCCTTGATTTTGCCTGGCCAACTTATTATAGGTGCTGATAGCCATACCACTCATTTTGGTTGGCTTGGAGCATTTGGCGCGGGAGTAGGTCGAACAGAGATCGCAGCTCTTTGGGCAACTGGAGAACTTTGGCTGCGTGTACCAAATAGCATATCAGTGAAACTAACAGGTCAACTCAAATCAGGTGTAACAACTAAGGACCTATGCTTGCATCTTATAGGACAAGTAAGTTCTGATGGTGGACTATATGCTTCTATTGAATTTTCCGGAGAATCAATATCACAACTCAGTATAGACAGTCGAACTGTAATCCCTAATATGATGGCTGAACTGGGAGCAAAAAATGCATATTTGCCACCTGACAAACGGGTTTTTGAATGGCTAGCAAACAAACTAAAACATAGATTGAGCGTCGAAGACATAAGGAAATTAGCTATCTATCCTGACAAGGGAGCAACTTACTTAGAAGTGATCGAGATTGACCTTGGAAAATTGGAGCCACAAGTTGCAGCCCCTCATCAGGTTGACAATGTGCAACCAATTTCAGTAGTAGCTGGAAAACAAGTTGATCAGGTATTCATAGGCACTTGCACTAACGGTAGACTAGAGGATATTGCAATTGCTGCTGAAATACTAAAGGGCGAAAAGGTTGCAACGGGCACTCGGATGATCATTATCCCTGCATCGAGCCAAATTTTACATTCTGCCGTCAATTTAGGTTATATATCGATCTTGCTTGAGGCCGGTGCTACACTGGGTACTCCAGGCTGTGGACCGTGCATGGGCAACCATCTAGGCGTACCTGCTGCTGGTGAAACATGTCTATCTACAGGTAATCGTAATTTCCGTGGCCGCATGGGAGAACCAGATGCCGAAATCTACCTGGCTAGTCCTGCAGTTGCTGCAGCCACTGCATTAACAGGTTCAATCACTGACCCTAGAAGCTTGGAGGTGTCATGAAATTTTCTGGTCAAATATGGAAATATGGTGATGATATTAACACTGACGTTATTTTTCCAGGCAAGTACACGTATACACTACGTGATCCCAAAGAAATGGGTAAGCATGCACTAGAAGATCTTGACCCAGAATTTGCTAGCAATGTACAGAATGGGGACATAATTTTTGCTGGCAAAAATTTTGGAAATGGAAGCTCTCGTGAACAAGCCGTAGTCTGTCTAAAAGAAGATGGGGTATCGGCAGTAGTTGCGATGAGTTTTGCGCGAATATGGTACCGCAATGCAATCAACAACGGTCTACCAGCAATTATATGTCCTAAGGCAGTAATAGAAGCAGTGCACGGTAAGCACGCAACAGTTGACATAGAGGGTCGAGCCATCAACATACAAGATAAGACTTACAGTTTTCCTCCATTTTCAGAGACAGCCACTGAAATACTTAAGTACGGCGGCTTGATTTTATACATACAAAAGAAACTTGCAGATATTGGAAACTCAAAGCCAGCATCATGACTACTAATACAATATGCCTATTGCCTGGCGATGGAATAGGATTAGAGGTAATTCCAATAGCCACCGAAATACTTGAAGTATTAGATGTGGATCTAACAACAGAAAGTCACCCCATCGGATGGGAATGTTTTAATGAAACCGGTACAGCACTACCTAAAAGCACTCTGGATGCGGTAATCCATTCCGGCATAGGTCTTTTTGGAGCAACAAGCTCACCCACTGGTGGAGCTCCTGGATATAGTAGTCCAATTATTGATTTACGTCAGCAATTAAACCTGTACGCCAATGTACGTCCCGCAAAATCCCTCCCCGTACCATCATCTCGTCAAAACATAGATTTACTCATTATAAGAGAAAATACTGAAGGTCTTTATATTCGCTCAGAACATTGGCAAGATCAAGACACGGTGATAGCTGAAAGAAGAATTACACGTACAGGAAGTGAACGTGTGGCTCGAACAGCCGCAAAATATGCACTGCAACGTGAAGGTTTACTTACCATAGCACATAAATCCAACGTTCTCTCTTTGTCTGATGGTCTTTTCCTAGACGTCGTAAGAGATACGGCGAAACGTTATGCACCTGACATAGAAATAAGGGAACAGTTGGTTGATTCGCTAGCTCATGACCTCATTACTCAACCGGAAAACTATGATGTAATTGTAACTCCAAACATGTATGGAGATATTATTTCTGACCTCACCAGTGCACTTGTAGGAGGACTAGGAGTGGCACCATCTGCTAACATGGGTGATAACTGCGCAATTTACGAGCCAGTTCATGGATCCGCACCAGATATAGCAGGTAAGAATTTAGCAAACCCAACAGCTACTATACTGAGCCTAGCTATGATGTTAGAAGACTTAGGTTATGACAATGCTTCAAATGAACTCAAACTTGAACTTTATAACACCTTGGAAGAAGGAATGTATACTCCCGATTTGGGAGGAAGTGCAACTACAGAGACAATGCTCATAAGCATCTTGGAGAAGTTAACCAAGTGAATTCAAAAGAACTACTTGTTGGATTACTAAAACATTACAGCCCTACTGAATCTGAGACTTCTGCCGTCAACTATCTAACAAATTGGATGAATGATGCGGGTTTCGAAACTCAGATTGACCATTCAGGTAACGCTATAGGAAAAATAGGTACTGGTCCTATATCTATTATGCTATTAGGTCATATTGATACTGTGCAAGGCGAAATACCAGTTAGACAGGAAGGAGACTTAATCTATGGTCGCGGAGCAGTAGATGCTAAAGGACCACTGGCTGCTTTTGCATCAGCTGCAAGTTTAGGGGCAATACCTGGGGCAACAATTACAGTGATTGGTGCTGTAGGAGAAGAAGGCGATTCTAGAGGCGCATCATATTTGCTCAACAATTGCGATAGACCTGACTTTTTATTAATTGGCGAACCCAGTCGATGGAATCGAATAACTCTTGGATATAAAGGATCAATAAGCTATACACTTTCAGTAGATATACCAATCACACATCCTGCGAGCAATACAGATAATGCATGCGAGATGCTAATCTCTAGTTGGAAATCATTACTGCAGTTTACCAGAGCTTATAACACCCAATATGAAAGAATTTTTGATCAAGTTACTCCAACAATTCGGTCAATAAATTCGACCAGTGATGGCATCAGAGATCATGCCCAAATGCACATTACTTTCCGACTACCTGAAGGTTTAACAATCAATGAAATAAAAGACAAACTGCAAACATATGTTACTGCTCCAGCTAAATTAAACTTAACGCCAGGAGCAGTAGAGGCTTATCGAGCTTCTAAGAATACTAAGTTAGTCCGAGCAGCACTTGCAGCGATACGTTCTAAGGATGGTACACCAAGTTTTGTAGTTAAAACTGGGACATCTGATATGAATATAGTAGCCCCCAAATGGCAATGTCCGAGCATAGCTTATGGACCCGGGGACTCAAATCTTGATCATACTCCAAACGAACATATCTCTCAGTTAGAATATCAACGCAGTATTGCGGTATTACGAACCCTCATGGAAAACATCAGTAATGAACGGTAGCGTTGATCATATTATGAATGTAATATTTGTTGCCCTATTCAAGGTCAAATTCACAAGCGTATATTATAGAACGATTGCAATCTCAATATAATTAATAGATCAGAACACATGAAATCACAACGCTCACCTTGGAAACATGCGAATTTATGCGCTGCTCTTTGTTTTTTATCTGTATTTGTTTCACAGATTTACAGAGGCTTGGTTATAAGTAGTAGCGAATTGGTTACAAGCTTGGAAGATGCGATTTACGGAAATTTGATAATATCGCTGCTAACTGCTTTAGTTTATGGAATATTTGCATGGGGAGCCACCACGCTTTTTAGAAGAGGAAAACACCCGAATTGGTATTTGCTTGAATTAATGCTATTGTGGTTTTGGCCAATTATAATCACTATTGGATTATTGATAAGTCTTGAGTATGGACAACAAGCTAAATAAAACAGTGCTTGTAGAATCTGGTTGGTTCATTTGTCAGAAAGCCTCTTGTAATCGACAAAACGATAGCCCACACCTCTCTCTGTAAGAATGTACTTGGGATTACGCGGATCTGCCTCTAATTTATCTCGTAAATAATTTACATATAATCGTAAGTAGTGTGTTTCAGTCTGATACTCATAACCCCATACTTTTGCCAAAAGTTGATCATGAGATACTACCCATCCAGCATTTTGCACCAAATGGTAAAGTAGACGATATTCAGTTGGTCGCAATTTCACAAGTTGACCATTGACAAAAATCTCATGTCTGTCAAAATCAATCTTCAAACGTTCGTCGACTTCTATGGCTTCCCCATCACCACCTTTAGGAGGTTCCACGCGCCTAAGCACTGCCCGTACTCTACTAACCAGTTCACGTGGACTAAATGGCTTAGTAATGTAATCGTCTGCACCTAACTCTAAACCACGGACACGATCATCTTCTTCTCCACGAGCTGTAAGCATTATTACGGGTACATTGGAGTTTTCTCTAAGTAAAGCCAATGTCTCAAATCCGTCCATTTTTGGCATCATCACATCAAGAATGACTAAATCTGGCAATACTTTGCGAATCTGATCCAAAGCATCTTTGCCATCATAAGCTTCATGAACCGCAAACCCCTCCAAGTCTAAATTCATCCTGATAAAATGGATCATACGCTGTTCATCATCTACTACCAAAACTTTAGTGCCCGAATGAGATTTTTTCATGTCATTTGCTCTTTTCATAATCATATTTTACTATGACAGCAGTTATATTATCTGGACCACCAGCTTTATTTGCTTCTTTAGTCAAATTTTCACACGCATTCTGTAAATCTGAGCTTTCCATTATTATGGTCAGAATATCTTCTTCTTCCACACATCCCCACAAACCATCAGTACACAACAAAAAAATACTGCCGGGTTTCACGTAATGTTCACTGACGTCTACCTCTAAAATATCATCCTGACCCACTGCACGCATCAATACATTTCTTTGAGGATGATTTTCGATACCCTCGCTAGTAAGTTCCCCAAGATCATACAATTTTTGCACCAATGAATGATCTTTGGTAAGCTGCAATAATTTACCTGGCTTGAGCATGTAAGCTCTACTGTCGCCCACATGACCAACAACAGCATTTGTTCCCATAAATAATAGTGCAGTTAGTGTAGTTCCTCCACCAGTCACATTATTCACCACATCATTATTAGCTGCAATCAAAGCGGACCGCATCAGCTCCATTAATGTTTTGCTGTCGCAGAAATCTTGGATTTCTTCTAGTATCTTGGAAAATATGTAGCTGCCTACTACCCTTGCAACTGATTGTGCAGCAATTGTACTAGCACGCTCACCTTTCTGATGGCCACCCATACCATCTGCAACCACAAATAACCCGAAATTATGTTCTTTAGCATCACCAGCATTCATGCCAGTTAAAGCAAAGAGAGAATCCTCATTGTCTTCACGCACTATGCCGACACTTTGAGCATGAGATAAAGTGATCGATGGTATTCCATTAACTGGCGGATGATGAGCAGCTCTACCAATTTGTATTCGACGCTTGGCAGTTAGTCCATCCACTATCTTATTACGTGACATGCTGAACAAGCGCGAAAGATTGAATATATTCACTGCAATATCATATTGAGTCAGAATATATATTTATATAACACATAGAAAATAATATCGGTAATGAATTTTTGTTCTGTTGTTAGCTCGAGATTGCGCTAACAACTATTTTAGTTCAATTAGATGACTTAGCCAAGTTGTTGAAGAAATGAGCATATGATTCAATGCCGTTATGAAAAGTCTCTAGATGCAATTTCTCATTTGGCCCATGAATACCATCATCATTTAGAGCAAATCCAAGCATGACTGTTTCAATTTCCAGCATATCACTAAGCATTCCAACCACTGGAACTGTACCACCACTACGCATAAATCTCGGTTGCACACCAAACACAGACTCAATTGCATCTACAGCTGCGCGCACTCCAATAGATTCTCGGTTGACTACAACTGGGCTTGCATGCGCTAACTCCTTCAGTTCCCATCTAACAGTATCTGGTGCATTATCAGATAAATATTTACGAAGACTATCTGATATTTCTGCAGGCTTTTGATGAGGCACTAACCTCATAGATAGTTTGACCATTGCCTTAGAAGGAATAACAGTCTTGCTTCCGGAACCTATGAAACCCGCATACAGCCCATTCACATCCAATGAGGGACGCACTGAAATACGTTCCATAGAAGAATAGCCAAATTCTCCAAACAACGCAGGTGGATTGCCCGTACTAGATAGCAATTCCTGATCATCACATGGCAATTTGTTTATTTCTAATCTCTCTACTTCAGATATATCTTCTACATTCTCATAAAATAGAGGTAAAGTTATAGTATTATCAGCTTCATGCATGCCTGCAATTAATTTACACAACACAATTGCAGGATTATGCACGGCCCCACCAAACATACCTGAATGCAAATCAGTCTCAGGACCATATACCCATAGTTCATAATAGGCTAGACCACGCAAACCATAGACAATAGCAGGATGGTCAACACTCCCTATACTTGAGTCCGCGTTCATGCAAAGGTCACAAGATAACAAGTCACGATTATTTTCAACAAAACCTGCCAAATTTGGTGAACCAATCTCTTCTTCTCCTTCAAGGATGATCTTGATATTTAATGGGAATCCATCGCCTGCATTCTTCCATGCCTCCAATGCTGAGAACACCCCCATAATTTGCCCTTTCATATCAGAGGCTCCTCTCGCGTACAGATTGTCCCCACGAATTGTGGGTACAAAAGGAGAAGATGACCATTCTCCAATTGGATCAGCAGGTTGTACATCATAATGACCATAAATCAGGACTGTAGGACGATCTTCTACATTAAGGTAATCGCCATAAACCACTGGATGCCCATCTGTAGGGATAATTTGCATAGATTCCATACCCAGACTCTGCATTTCATTAGCTAGCCACTCTGCAGCTTTGCGCATGTCTGAAACATGATCCGGCAAGGTAGATATACTAGGAATCTCACATAAATCAACAAGTCTTTCTAACGATTTCTTCTTGTGAGCATGAATGTATCTTACAACATCTCTAATGGCAGTCATAAATTTCCTTTCATTCCCTTTATATACAGCATAATTTTCTGGATCAAGATTTATCAATCACATTTGTTTTTCTTAACATTAGTCTAGCACATACCTTTCATATTGTTACCAATTCTTACGAAGATATATATTGTATTCCACAATATATATCTTCGTGTACACATATGTTATTTTATAGATATAATATCTTATAAGATTAGCTGATACTGTTTTGTTTACAAAAACTGTGCATAAAAAACACAAGGTAGTTATAAATGAATTTTCTAGGACTTGAATCTAGCCAATGGATTGATATAGGGATTTCTGCCGTAGTATTGGTAGTTGTGCCTACCCTCGGTCGTAAGATAGTAACTAAGTGGCTTATTCGATTAATACAAACCATCGTTGGACGCACAGAAACTAAACTAGATGATGCATTGCTCCCAGCTGCCCGAACACCAATCTATTGGCTTGTCATTGCAGCAACTACACACTGGGCCATATTGAGATTAGCATTCTTGCCATTTGCATTGTTACCGTTCTGGACACATTTCTTTTTTGTAGCTTACCTCACTCTCACTGTTATTCTGTTGTGGAGAAGTGTCTCAGCATTTTTTGGCTGGTATACACAGCACATAACAGAACATTCTGATCCAAGACTATTGACTCAAGCCGTACCTTTACTACGAAGAGTAATACTTGGAATTGTTGGAGGTATAGCAATAATAATCTTGCTAGGACGCTTTGATGTTGATGTCAGTGCACTTGTAGCCACAATGGGAATAGGTTCATTAGCCATAGCACTAGCTGCACAGGCAGCACTTTCAGACACTATCAGTGGCATATTAATTATGATAGATCGCCCTTTCAGGATAGGTGACCGAATCGAAATCAGAGATCTAAACACTTGGGGTAATGTGATAGATATAGGTCTAAGAAGCACTAGAATTCAGACATTAGACAACAGAACAGTGATTGTACCCAACTCAGTTATAGAAAAAAGCCTTGTAGTTAATCATTCTTTCCCGGATACACATTATCGAATCCAAATGGAGGTGGGTGTTGCCTACGGTACTGATTTAGAGTTTGCCCGAACGACATTAATAGATGCTATCAGAAATGTTGATGGAGTTCTTGACAATAAACCAGTCGACGCTCTTTTTCTGAACTTCGGAGATTCAGCTCTAATATTCAGAATGCGTTGGTGGATTGAAAGCTACATTGATACTCGACCAATGTTTGATAGAGTAAACACAGCTGTATATAACGCATTACGATCAGCAGACATCTTGATACCTTTTCCTCAACGTGAAGTACGAATTATTCAAGAATCAACTGCATCTACAACTAAAGACTATATTGATCATCGTGGCTAATTGAGACTTAAATTGCATAATGTATATTTGACCTTCACACTACCGTCAGGTATAATGTCATCCACTGAAAGCTAGGAAAAAGATATAGATATAGAGCGGCCGGCGAGTGATAAGAACACGCCGAGCCGCACTTTTATGTGAGGCTCCATAATGCCTAAGAGAACGTATCAACCAAAAATCAGGAGACGTGCAAGAGTTCACGGATTCCGAAAACGCATGAGCACTGCAGGTGGCAAGAAAGTTCTTAAGTCTAGACGACGTAAGGGACGTAGCGTACTAGCACCACAGCGAGTCCATGTTAAACCACATGTAGACTGGAATGGAACTAAAAGTGGTAGTGCTTCAAGCAATAATAAGCGCAAATAAAATATCCAGAAAGTCTCGCCAATGATTGTTATGCGCAGACAAAATGACTTTCGAAGAGTAAAACATTCCGGGAAATCGTGGGTACATCCGCTAGCGGTTTTACAGATTATAAAAAATTCACGGTCATATTCAAGAATAGGTTTTGTGGCAAGCAGACATGTGGGAAACGCTGTCAAGAGAAATAGAGTTAAACGTCTGATGCGCGAAGCATTTCACCATCATGAATCAAACATTTTAGATGGTTGGGACTTGCTATTAATTGCCAGGCCTACCCTAGGTAATTGTAATGTAGATGATGTCATTTCAGCAGTATATTATCTACTATCACAATCTGCTCTATTGATGAACTCAGGTACAGAGAACTCTAGATGAAAAATTTGTTCCTTACTGCAATAATGCTATACAGAAAATATGTTTCACCCTTAATCCCACCTAGTTGTCGTTTTCAACCTACATGCTCAGAATATGGTTATGAAGCAATTTTGAGATTCGGGATTATTAAGGGTTCGACTCTTCTTTTACGTCGGGTTTTAAAATGCCATCCCTTCAACCCGGGAGGTTATGATCCTATACCTAGCCAAGCTGATAATATAAACTTCCGTATGGGTAATGGCTAAAAGTTTGACATTATGACCATATTCAAACATCTGATAAAACACAAATTACACATAGCTATTCTCACCATTCCCATCACACTATTAATGGTAGGTTGCAGTGGTGCTATGCCAGCAAGTTCATGGCCGAATTCAATTATGGCCGACAATAATCTTATAATAGCAAACAATAATGCTGTTTATGCCATATCATCAGACTTTGGTAAGTTAGTGTGGAAATTTCCCGACAAGCCTGATAGTACTAGAAGTCAATTCTATACATCGCCAGCATATACTAACAATTCAATAGTAATAGGTTCAGATAATAAGCACGCTTTTACTATTGACATCACAAATGGAAATGAGGTTTGGAATTTCGATGCTACAAACAACAAGTCTGGTACAGCACCAACTGGCATCAGTGTAGAATCAGAATTAGCATTTTTTACATCTGAAAACACCTTGTACGCGCTGCGCATTTCAAACGGTCAAACAGCATGGAAATTCGAATCAGCAAAAGAACTATGGGCTCCACCTTCTTCAAATGGTCAATACGTGTTTTTGCCCGGAATGGATCACACTTTAACATCAATTGACATTAGTAATGGATCGCAAATATGGCAACAGCACCTTACAGGTGCCTTAGCCGATTCTCCCACCATTTATCAAGAAACCCTGTATACAGGATCGTTATCTAATAGTGTATATGCTATCGATGCTTCAAATGGCATGATAATATGGGAATTTGAAGCAAAAGGATGGGTTTGGGGTAGTCCTATGGTAATTGACGATTATGTATTTTTTGGCGATTTAGACGGATATGTGTATGCTCTAAACAGAGCAAACGGACGTGAAGTGTGGACTAGTCAACAACTTGACAGTGCATCACGGGGAACACCAGCATATAGTGATGGTAATTTGTTTGTAACCAGTGATAACGGATTTGTATACTCGATAGACGCTATTAGTGGAAATACAGTCTGGAATATTGAAATTGACAGTAAAAATGCCGACCGACTTTTAGCGGACCCAATCGCCCATAATGGATTACTATATATTACCTCGATGAATGGTGAAAATATAGTGCATGCCATCAATCAATCAGATGGTGTAATTGTGTGGAAATTTAATCCGGAATAGCTGGTTGCCTTTAATATATTGTTAGATATATAGATCAATCATGTGGAATCAATTAGTCATTTACCCATTTACTAACTCACTATTACTACTCTATAAAGTAATGGGTGATAGTTTCACGCTTTCATTAATTATACTGACTTTGGCAATACGTTTACTCCTAATGCCTCTAACAGCCAAGCAACAGAAATCTCAGATGAAAATGCAGGCCATGCAACCTGATATTAAGAGGATACAAGAGAAATATAAGGGAGAGCCGGAACGTATGCAGAAAGAGCTACAAAAGATTGGTTATAGTCCGGCATCAATGCTAGCAGGATGCCTACCAATGTTGATTCAGTTCCCAATCCTCATTGGAATGTATCGCTCTATCATGCATGCAATTCCAGCAGCTCCACTGCAAATGATTGATCTCTACAAAGCTACATACCAATCATGGTTCCCAGAATTCCACAAAATGATACCTGTGGAGCGTAACTTTCTCTGGATGGACCTTAGTCAACCAGATAGATTTTACCTAGACATATTGTCCGGTATTGGTGTGCCAGTTCTGCCTTTGTTAGTATATATAACCACAGTACTGCAGCAAAAGATGATGACTCCTGCTACTGCTGACCCCAACGATCAATCTGCGCAAATGCAGCGTTCCATGATGACAATGATGCCATTGATGTTTGCATTTTTTGCGCTCCAGTTCTCATCAGGACTCTCAATTTATTTCATCACCTCCAATATAGCAACTGTAGTCCAATATATGCTACTAAATCGGGAAAGGTTAGAGTGGGAACCAGTCAAAATAGCAGGTATTTTTGAATTGCCAATACCTTCAGTCTCGGCACCCCCTCCTACGAAGCCGTCTCAACAATCTGAAAAAGGTGGTACTTCATCAAATCCAACCACTGTAGCTCAGGAAAAAATGAGCAGTAGAAAAGCAAAAAGGTTAAAAGCCAGAAAGGCCCGTGGAGGAAAACGTAGACGGTAAAGCTAGCATGGTAAAAGGATTAATTTGAGGAGAACACTGTTATGGAATTAAAGAATAGTGAACTGGAAATACATGCAAAGGATGTAGAAAGAGCCATTAATATAGCAGTATTAGAACTAGAGATGGATAGAGATGATTTAGACATTGATGTTCTTGATAATGGCGACATCAGTTCCGATAGTTTGGCTAGAATCGTCGCAAAAGTGCCAATAAATGAATACGATGATGAGCCAAGATTAGTAACCATCAATCGGGTACTTACCGACTTACTGCACTATATGAATGTAGATGCCAATCTTTGTGTGCAAGATCAAGATGCAGACCCAACAGATAATAGATCTTCCATTAGAATCAATATTGCAGGAGATAAACTTTCTGCATTAATTGGTAGGCGCGGAGAAACATTAGCGAGCCTAGAGTTTCTGGTCAAATTAATTGTATCTAACAAACAAAATAGATGGACTAATATCAGTCTAGACATAGATGGTTACAAACAGAGACGAGAGCACCAACTCAAGCGTCTGGCTCAAAGAATGGCTGGCCAAGTACAGCAATTTGGACGTCCAATTGCACTCGAACCTATGCCTGCAAACGAAAGACGTATTGTTCATATCACACTGGAACGCAACCCTGAAGTTACCACAAATAGTACTGGGGATGGAAATCAGCGAAGAGTCAATATTCAACCCTCTCTACTACGATAATACGTAGCATTTCGCCTCCACGTTCAACTACTCTGATATAATCCCAATCAAATAAGCAAAGGGAGTGTTACAGTAGACGTAGATGACTCGAATCTATGCGTTTGTTAACCAGAAAGGTGGCGTTGGAAAGACAACCACAGCTATCAATCTAGGATCGTATCTTGCCACAAACAATCAACAGGTTTTATTAGTTGACCTTGATGCACAAGGAAATGCTACGGCATGCCTCGGAGTAGAAAGACAAAATATCAACGCAGGAACATACAATTTATTGATAAGTCCAAATGCTCGCCTACACGCTAACACAATGAGGAGCGAGAAGCTAGGCATATCCCTCATACCGTCTTCGTCAGCTCTCGCAGGTGCTGAGGTAGAACTTGTCAATGAGCCCGATCGCACTAACCGCTTAAAGCAAGCCTTATCACAAGCTACGCGATATGATTATGTGCTTATCGATTGTCCTCCTTCTTTAGGACTGCTTACCCTCAACGGACTGGTAGCTGCACAGGCAGTGGTAATTCCTGTACAGTGCGAATATCTAGCTTTAGAGGGTCTAGGTCAACTATTGGAAACTATCAACCGTATTCAATCTGCATTTAATTTTGACCTGCAAATTAGAGGAATGCTAATGACCATGTATGATTCAAGATTAAAGCTTTCACAGCAAGTTGTAGACGAAGTGCGATTACATTTCCCAGACAAAGTATTTCAAGTGGTCATACCTAGAAATGTTAGACTGGCTGAGGCCCCATCGTATGGCCAGCCAATCAGTGCATATGCACCTGAATCTGCAGGTGCAGATGCATATGCATCCTTAGCTAAGGAAATACTTTCCGGTGATACTGAATATGAAATTACATTGTCACAATAACGCAATAGTTGTTCCTGTGCCAAAAATACTATTCTTAGCGGCACAAAATCGACTTGTAATTTTATAAATCATCTATAATTTATATATGGCTATCAAACGAGGACTTGGACGCGGGCTAGAAGCTCTTATACCAACTAATACCCGTGTAGGTCAAGGTGTTTCTCAAATTGCCATTACATCAATACAATTGAACCCAAGACAACCCCGTGCCACTATAGACACAGAAGAACTTGCAGAATTGGCAGAATCGATACGTAAACACGGTATTTTGCAGCCGATAGTAGTGTCTCAAACTGAAAACACTGGTGAATACAGACTCATAGCTGGGCAAAGACGATTACAGGCTGCAGCCATTGTAGAAATGCATACGATACCAGCCATTGTTAGGGATACAACTACGGAATCGGAGATGCTAGAATTGGCACTCATAGAAAACATACAACGCAGCAATCTTAATCCTCTGGAGACAGCGCGCGCTTACAACTCTCTAGTGGAAGATTTCGGTATGTCACATGAAGAAATATCTAAACAGGTAGGTAAAAGTCGCACTACCATTAGCAATAGTATAAGATTGTTGCGACTTTCTGAATCTGTTCAAATGGCACTATCAAAAAAGCAAATTTCTGAAGGTCATGCTAGAGCGATCATAGGCATCTCCAATCCTGAAGAGCAAGAACATATTCTCAGAAAGATAATATCCGAAAGATTAAATGTCCGTCAAACCGAAACTGTAGTGCAAGGGTTGAGTGTATCTACTACAAAACCTAATCTTATTTCAGAAAAATCTGTGGAGGAAATAGATTTAGAAGACCGCTTGCGAAACTCAGTTGGAACCAAGATAAAACTACATCGTAACCACAATGGTTCGGGACGCTTAGTCATATATTTTTATTCAGATGAGGATTTGGAAACTCTTACTAATCGTCTAATTGACACTTGATGTCTCCAGACCAAATATTGGTTAATGGGCGGATACATACCCTTGAGCCAAAAACTTCCATAGTAACAGCAATAGGCATTACCAGAAACATAATAACTTCTATTGGGAGTGATAGTGAAGTACTCCAACTAGCGAACAATCACACTAATATAATTGATTTACAAGAAAGACTGGTCCTTCCAGGAATGATAGATGCTCACTGTCACTTTGATCATTTTTCACGTCAAGCAAACAACATCGATGCATCGCAACCTAATAAACATAAAGTAATACAAATCGTAGCAAACCAAGCCAGAATTACACCAAAGGAACAATGGATTACTGGACATGGGTGGGACCACAATAGATGGGGTGAAGATGTTCCTACTGCATCTGATCTAGATGTAGAAATTGCGAACCATCCTGTTTTCCTCACAGGACATTCCATGCACATATCGTGGGCAAATAGCATTGCCATGAACAAAGCTAATATCAACTCTTCGACACCTGACCCTCCTGGCGGAATGATAGGTCGTGATGAACATGGCAATCCTAATGGAATCTTCTACGAAACTGCTTCTGATCTTATCACATCAGTTATACCAGAACTATCCATCGATGATGTTGCTGACAACATGAGATTTGCGCAGGAGAAATTATGGAGGATTGGTCTTACAGGACTCCATGATTATGACCAGCGCATTGCATTTGATGCTTTAAAACTCCTGTCAGAAGATAAAACACTAGGTTTACGTGTTGTAAAGAATATGCCAGCAGCACTACTAGATGAGATAATTACTTACGGATTACATAGTGGGTCCGGTTCCAAATGGCTCAGTATAGGTGGAATTAAAGTATTTATGGACGGTGCACTAGGAGCACGAACTGCAAGTATGCTTGAACCATATGAACTAGACAAAAACAATTATGGCATAGTGGTCACTAAAGAAGATGAACTATTAAGTATTGCCAATAAAGCCAATAGTAATAATCTAGCTATGACCGTACATGCAATTGGAGACCGAGCAAATCGTGAAGTCTTAAATGTATATGAAAAACTCAGACACAATGAGCGTGAACGAGGAGATCCCCCTTCCAAGCTGCGTCACCGCATTGAACATGTCCAGCTACTTCATCCAAATGACTACCTTCGATTGGCTTCTTCACAGATTATCGCATCTATGCAGCCAATACACGCAACTTCTGACATGATATTAGCTGAACAATATTGGGGAAATCGTATATCTGGCGCCTACGCATGGCGGACACAGATTAATGCCGGTGCTATCTTAGCATTTGGCAGTGACGCTCCAGTAGAAAGTATCAATCCTCTTTGGGGCATTCATGCAGCAGTCACTCGAAGTAATCGAACAAAAAGTGTTGGCACAATTGGATGGCAAACTCAGCAGTGTTTGACCGTTGATGAAGCAGTCAGAGCTTATACTATTGGTGCCGCTTATGCAGCCTACCGAGAAAATGATTTGGGAACCCTTACACCAGGCAAATTGGCAGACCTTATAGTACTAGACAAAGACATTTACCATTGTAACCCGATGGATATCCACACCACCAATGTACTAGGTACTATGATAGATGGCACATGGAAATACCGCGCACCATCTTTATGTTGATAGAATAGAAAGTATAGTCACATCAAATATAGTGAAAGTGTGCTGCTTCATTATCTAAAAGTTAGCGTTCTATACTAACATTTGTACTACAACAATTCTCTTGTATCACCGATTCGTAATGTGATGCCCTCACTGTCCATATGTTCCAAAAATCCCAACGCATATTTTCGGCTAGTAGAAAACATATCACGCACCTCAGCAACAGTAATTGAACCTTTTTGTAAAATATACTTTTTTGTTTCTTCTACCATAAATTCGTAAGTGTCTAACAAAAATAACAAGTCTGGCTCAATAGATACGAGAATACCTTGGTCTAAAATCACAGCCAGAACATCATCCCCTATCATATTAATGACTTGAGATTTTGAAGGGGTATTATATGGATCATCAACAAACTGATTGATTAGGATGTCTACTTGCTGTTTCTGTTGACCCCGCAAAACAACTTCATGTTTTGGCAAACTCACAACAGATGCTTTAATTAACACTTTGCCTAGGTTAGCCATCTCTATTATTAATGCATTGAAGGTATTTGTATCAAGTTTCATGCGACTCTTAAGTTCTTCACGTTGCATACCAGTTCTTAAAGGGTATTTTTGATGATATCCGAACAGCTGATCATATACTTGCTTCAATTGATTCTGCCAGGATGCATCGCTAAGTACAAATTGTTTGCTGCCCACTGTAAGCTTGTGATCCTTATTGCCTAAGACGACAACCTCCCCATTGGAAATCATAGATTTCAGAATTGTAATAGCTTCATTTAATTCCAATCCTGATTCTGTCAATACGCTATTGACCGACACTATTCCTCTCGTCTCAAAATACTGAAGCAATATTTCATTTGAAGTTCCATCTGACATAATCTGAAATCTAGACAATGTAGAAGTATCATACAAAGGGTGTCGAACACTGGGATGTTCATCTAATATCCTGCCACCACCAATAGTATTACCCGGTGAAGGCCGACGTAATATATACCTATCACCTTTCTGTACGACTATTTCGCTACTTAAATCTAGTTGTATCCATCCGTTGTCACCCGGCATAATTTTTTCAGATCCAATAATACGTGCACGTGCCATCACTTCCGCCGCTCCGACAAACAACTTCACTTGTTCATTATGTCTTAGAGGAATCAAATTGTGATCTTCTGCAAGCAGTCGTATTGAAACATCAATCAATTGTGTTGGATAGAATTGTCCAGGCCTTGCCACAACTGCACCACGACCAATTTCACTTTTGTTGATCCCTGAAATATTAATAGCAATTCGTATACCAGGTGAAGCAACTTCGATGGGGGTATTGTAGGTTTGCATACCACGAATACGCCCACACAGCCCTACTGGATAAATTTCGACTTCATCACCCACTTCAAGCATTCCATCCAACAATGTACCTGTCAAAACTGTTCCAAATCCTGCTAATGTAAACACCCTATCAATATTCAGACGAGGCATATCCTTATCTGATTGTGCCACATGGGAATCAAGACATTCTACAAGAACGCGATGTAATTCACTTACATCTTGTGAAACAGCAGTAAAATGCACAAACGGAGCATCGGATAATGTGGTATTACACAGTCTATCTCGTACATCATCCTGTACTAATTCGACCCAGTCATAACTTTCAACTAAGTCAGTTTTAGTGATCACGACTACTCCTCTATCAATCTGCAACAAATCCATAATAGCAATATGTTCCTTAGTCTGAGGCATGATGCCTTCATCAGCCGCCACAACAAGTAATACAGCAGCGACGCTACTAACCCCGGCTAACATGTTCCCAATAAAATCAACATGTCCTGGAACATCCACAATTCCTACTGTGCCGATCTGAGGCAAATCTATCCAAGCGAATCCCAAATCAATTGTCATCTGACGTTCTTGTTCTTCAATCAGTCTGTCAGGGTTTATTCCTGTAAGAGCTTCGACCACTGTAGACTTACCATGATCAACGTGACCGGCAGTACAAATTACATGCATACTATAACTTTTGGATTACAACTCGATTGGAATGATCACAAGATCATTGTATTTATATTAAACTCAGGGAACTTTCTTGGCAGGTTTTTCATACACTGCTAAGAATTTTCGTATTGCAGAAAATATTTCTTTCAGACGATCTTGGTCCATACTCCTCATTTGACTCACAAGACCAATTACTTCTTTTACGTCTTCTTCTATATTTTCCAACCTTTTTAGGAACTTCTGAGTCACCCGGTCATTCTCTTTCCATTGTTCTACTCTAGTCAACTGATGCTCTGTCCACTGCTGATCGTTTGCTTCTACAAATACTTTCCACTCCTCTTTATGACGATCTAATGTATGACGCTGTAGTTCAGTGAAATCAGAGATTTTATTTTCAACATTCATGAAATTGTTGTCAAGATTTGATAGCGCGTGTTTCATATCACTATGAGTTTCCCTGAATTCTTCCATGCGCAAGGCAGACTCCTGTATCGTTGTCTCTATTTCTTTAGATTTTTCTTGTAATTCTGACCACCAACGTTCCCTTTCTGATAGTGCAACCGTTTGCTGCTCAATCCATGTAGATTGTTCCACTTGCCTATCATTTTCCATTGTCACCAAATCATTAATATGATTGTGGTTACTTAGGTTAACATCCTCGAGTGACTCCAATTTTGGCCTAATTTCATCTAGCAATATTCTCAAGTTATTAAGATCAGCCTTAAAGTCAGAAATTCGTTTACCATCTTGAATACTTCTTTCCTCAACAGTAATTATCTTGTGTTCAACCTGATCCGACATCCTAATAACATTATTTATCGATATTGTTAACTCGCTCATTTCGCTCCTTAAACGACGAGTTTCTTCATCCCCGATTGACAATTTTTCATCGATATCACGCAATTTACCTAGATTGTCTTGCATATTACTAATGGTTTTGTTGACAGCATCCCTGTCAAGTATTCGTAAACGTTCCATCTCAACTTCTGACTTAGTACGAAGCGACTCAATATTTTCCAGGCTGGTAATAAAATCTGATCTATTCTTGTCGACAATCTCATCAACTTTGGAAGCAGATTCAGACAACTGCTTAGCCTTCTTAATTTCGGATTCCATCTCAGCAATCCTGACTAATAATTCCCTATTATGAGCCTCGAATGCGCTAATGCGTTCTCGCAGTTCGACAACAATTTTGCGATCACTGCGCCGTTGTTCATCTAGCCATTCTATCTTATTGATTATTTGACTTGACTCTTTCATATTAATTTACAAACCAATGATAGAAAAGATTATATGACAATGCACTCAGCCGAGCAACTATACTACGATTAATTAAGTGGCATTGACACCTGCACAAGCGCCCATTATCATCATGTTATGCGAATAGCTGTAGATGCAAGACTGACAGACTACTCAGCTGGTGGTATCCCAGAGTATATTCAACAACTTTCTACACGCATACCTAAGTTGGACACTCTGAACGAATACTTAGTATTAAATGCAGTTAAAACAAAACAAAGCAACTTTAATAATCCGGCTGCTAAAATGGTCAAGTGTTGGACACCACCTCATCATGTCCTAGAACGATACAGTCTGACACTCGAGCTCATACCAAGAAACATACATTTGCTGCACTCACCAGACTTCATACCACCACGTGGAGGGCCGTGGAAATCAGTTATAACAATACACGATTTATCTTTCTTACTGCACCCTAATTTCCTTACTCCTCATAGTCAGCAATACTACAACAATCAGATTCAACATGCTGTTCAGCGAGCCGACGCCATATTAGCAGACTCGAATACAACCAGAAATGATATCCTAGAATACTTAGGTGTAACACCAGATAAAGTGACTACTGTATATTTAGCACCACATGAACGTTATCAACCACAACCAACTCACATAGTAAAATCCACTCTATCTCGCCTTAAATTACCAAGTCAATATCTGCTTTTTGTTGGCACATTTGAACCTCGCAAAAACATCAATGGTTTGCTTGAGGCATACTCATCTCTCGTATCCAAACAACATGACGCGCCACAACTTGTAATGATTGGAAGGCAAGGGTGGCTTCATGAACCAATTGAATCGCTAATACACAAATTAAATCTACAAAAACAAGTGCAAATCCTGACCAATATTGACGCTCAGGATTTGCCAGCAATATACACTGGAGCAGTAGCACTTCTGTTACCGTCTCACTACGAAGGGTTTGGGTTTCCAGTGCTAGAATCGATGGCATGTGGAACCGCCACAATTATATCTAACAAAGGCTCATTACCTGAAATAGCTGGAGATGCGTCATTACTCTGTAATCCAAACAGTACTGAATCTATAGAAGAAGCAATTTCAATGGTGTTGACAGATTCAAAACTAAAAAGTGAATTGGAACACAAAGGTATTATGCAATCTAATATATTCACATGGGAAAAATGCTGCCAACAGACTCTGGACGTATACAATAAAGTACTTCAGTCAACATAAACGGATATGAATCTACTTTTTCTAACACCTTCCCTGCCACATCCAGCCACACAGGGAGCAGATATACGCAATTGGGGAATAATATCTAGTCTATCAAAAAATCATCGGATTTCTTTGGTAACTTTCTCCAACCAATCTGGTGCTATATCGAAAAATCTGTCTAAATGCTGTTCTACTATTAAAATTACCAAGACTCCAGAAAGAAACATGCTGCAACGTATGTCAACCATGCTTTTATCCAGCAAACCTGATATGGCTGTAAGATTATACAGTGCTGAGTATTCCATGAAATTACAAGATGTACTAGCAAATGAAAAAATAGATCTAATACAAATAGAGGGGCTAGAAATGGCCACCTATCTAACACAAATTTTAGATCATTATCGTAACAAAACTTCTCGGCCTATCATAATATACGATGCTCACAATGCCGAAACAGTAATACAAAGACGTGCCATCAAGGCTGATGTATCAAAACCTCAACGTTTGATAAGTGCATTCTATTCGATGGTCCAAGTAAGACGGATAAGAGAATTTGAGATAGAAACATGTTCCAATTCTGATGCAGTAATATGCGTTTCACATCAAGACTCTTTAGCGCTAAAACAACTTCTTCCTCTACTAGATCCAACAGTATTACCAAATGGTATATTTCTATCGGACTATCCAGAATCTATACAACATCCAACGATTATGCCACCGACCTTGGTATTTTCCGGGAAAATGGACTATAGGCCTAATATAGATGCAGCAGTTTGGTTTGCAAACGAAATTTTTCCATCTATACAAAAACTGCATGATGAAGCTAAATTTATTATTGTCGGTCAGTCACCTACAAGGCAAGTGTGCAACTTAGTCAACCACCCTGGTATAACAGTAACTGGAACTGTGGAGGACATACGACCATACATCTCTGCAGCCACAGTTTGTGTCGTCCCGCTACGTATGGGCGGTGGAACAAGATTTAAGATACTAGAAGCGATGGCTTTATCTAAGCCCATCGTCAGTACTACTATAGGCGCAGAAGGATTTCCAATCACAAGTGGTAAAGAGATACTAATAGCTGACACTCCTGAAGACATAGTCAGAGCTATTAATTCGCTTTTATGTAGTGAGGACGATCGAGTTGTCTTAGGCAAAGCAGCTCGCGCATTTGTTAGCAACAAATATCGCTGGCAAACAATTGTTCCAATTGTTGAGAACCTATACAGTCGTAAAATTATGTGACACAGTTTACGCAATAATAATTGCTATATGTTCAAACATAATAGATACCATCGAATACAACCACTGAGGGACTAAACCCATTATTATCACAAATGCGACTACAAATACACTGAAACCAATCCTTCCCGGATTCTCCGAAACTTTTCTATACATTTCACCATTAATTATGCTCGACAAATCAATCATTTCCGATATTATCCTAATATATCCTACCCAAGCGCACAGACCTGATACTAATAACACTATCGCGTAATCAGGATGTATCCTAGCCAACAGTTGTAATAAAGCAAAGCGAGCAGGAAAACCAGCTGTAAAAGGCATCGCTGCCAAAGACAAGCCACCTGCTAGCATAACTACAGTCGCAAATGGATTACGTCTAATCTTTAGACGCAAATCTTCTACAGAATTATTTGCTCCTAATATAAGCCCTGCTCCAAATCCCCATACGATTAGTGTAATTACACGCGTGCATATAATCATTGCAGCAATGCCTACAGCGTCAGACAATCGAAGCCCAATTGCCACCAGAGTACAACCCCAATCAATCAGCGAAGAATATCCCATAAGCCCACCGAAACTACGTTGAGATATTACAAATACACCGCCAGTCAGTATCATCAAAATACCACCAATACGAAGTGCAAAAAAGAATTGTGGATTATTACGCATCCAATCAAATTGAACCAATATATCTATCAAAAAGAAAAACATTGCTGCATGCACAACACCTATCATGAATGCAGTGACAATGGGAGCGGATTTCCGCGCCATAATAGGCATCCATGAGTGAAATGGCACAACGGCTGACAGTATCAGCACTCCAACTCCAAGCATCAACGATGCCTGTGTAAGCAAGATATCATCATCTGGGCGGACTTGATACATCTCCATCTGCCAACCAGCCATTAAGATAAATGGTACGCCAATAGAAACAAAAGCCAGATACCTTAATGCCCCAGCAACTTCCGAATATTTGTAATCGACAATCATAAACACACATATAACAGCACCAATCTGTATGAAAAGTGCAGCGTAGATAAATGGTTGCACGAACATTATTGCCAAAATGATGGAAACCAGTGATAGCATTACTGGATAGAACAAGATAGTGACTGAAACCATTGCTCCAACTAAAGCAAAGAGAAACACAGAAACAAAAATAAAGGTTAGTATATGCTTATCACTTGGTAGAATAACGAAAGAACGACCCAATATCTCCCATGATGACCTGAAATACATATCTCTACCAGCTAGTACAACTAATTGATCAACGGGTGTCTGTTGCACCAACACAAATAATATAAACATTGCCCCGCACGCTAGTATTGCTTGTACCCAAATCCAGCGTCGCAAGTTATATACAAGCACTCCAACAAGCGCAGGTATGGTCATCATCAACATCGGTAAACTCATTTACTTGATACCTATTCCTGAGTATTGGTTTTCCAGAGTAATTCTAAGTAACAAACTGTAAGTGCAACTGTAATATCGACTACACCCAACATGCCGACCACCATTAAAGACGGTTCTACAGCAGAATACAACAATCCAAAGCCGGTAAACATAACTAGTATACCCAAGCCGATTTTCAACGGCTGTCGAGCTATAGCTAATAGCAACAATCCTTGAACAACCAACTGTGTTGCTCCCAAGGTTACAGATTGCGAAACTATCGGAAAAGGCAACCTGTCTGCCTCCACCAATTGCCATCCTACAAGCCCTACCATAATCACAGCAATAATTCGAAACCTAGTTTGAGCACTAAGCACAAGCCCATAAACTTCATCACTATGATCAGTATAATTCCATCCTTTTTGTTGAACACAAATGAAAATAAGAGTCCAGACTATGATATACACTATCAGTTTTATGCCGGCAACTTGAGTAGCCAAGACATTAGTAAACAACAAACTTGCAAATAGAAACAACACTGCTAAAGCACCTACTACAATTTTTCTGTCATTGACAATCACTAAGATGGGAGCCGTAACAAACACGGCCACAACTGCCACATATCCAGACCACAGTGGGATAAGCACTTCAACAATATGAGAGGCACTATTCATGTCATCTACCAACCACTAAAAGAATTGCAAATACTATTACTAACGACCATAGTATTCCCCCTTGCCCTTCAAGTATATGTGCAAACGCGCGCAGACTTTTACCTAATCCACGATAAATCTTCCAAATTGACAAGTGTAACCACCGCAGATCAATAACATACCGGAACCCGGATTCAGGTATATCTTTTACCAACGATACAACCATATGTCTGTAATACCACAATACCATAGCAAAACTGGTTGCAATCACAGAACTGCCCAGAGCAGTAAGTCCGCTCTGGCTTGCCACACTCACCCAGAACTGGGTTATTGGAAATCCCAGTAGCGAAGAGAATTTACTAGGTGTTATTCCTACTGCTAAACTAGCCAACAATAGCACACATATAGCCATTACCCTTGCAACAACCACAAGAGGTGGCTGACGACTGTTATCAACAAAAGAAGTATGCAAAACTCGCCATCCACCTAACATAGTCAAGCCGTTAATAAAAATAATCGATGGTATAACAAAAACAGCCCAAACCCAATTATCAATTAATCCCGACAACAAAACAAATAGCCCTAAAAATCCTGACGTAAGAGGCTGACAGCCGAATACAAAAAATGTCAGTACTGGCTTGATGTATTTGTTGGCATCTGTCCTAATAAGATCGTCAGACACATAAAGTACCATAACTGACAAGACAATAGCTATCATATGCGAATAGACACCAACCAGAGCCCAATCTCCAGCCCACAAAAAAATCAATACAGTCAAACTACTTTGAGCCAAAAGTAACGAGTGTAATCTTTCATGATATTTTGTATCTGTACACCATCTGTATCCCCCTACCAATCCTGATATCACAGCAAGCATAGAAAAACCACTACGGAAAGCAACTACATAATTGTGTAACTCAAATGATGCGAGTATATCAACAGCGACAATTAGATTAACCAAACTTATAAATGTCACTACAACTTTAGAAGAAGTATGACTAAGTACTAATCCAACATTAACTGGATAGATATTGATGCGCAGGATGGCAACTATAATGAGCATAGAAGCATGCTCATTTGACAATAATTGACTAGTAGTTTGTACAGACGTATAGTCTCCGAGCGCGACCAGGAGCACAAGACCTATCGTCAACACATTGATACCAAAACGCACAATTTCCGGCGCTTGTACATTATTTTTGATATCGGGGGACAAGTAGCTTCCATGCTTAGAAACAAACGCAAACAAACAACTGCATAGATCCAAAACTATCAAAGCCAACACAAGTGTTATTAAGTTATCAGAAAACATAGCCAAGAAAGCCAAAGCTACCATCATTAGACAAACAGCTCTTTCTTGTGACGAAATTTTAAAATGCTCTGAAAGACTATTGAAAAGCAAACATATTAGAGCCACAACTAACAATAAAGCAAGATACCACGAGGCCTTATCAATAGTGAGACTCAAAGGGTGTAAAAACACATTTTGTGTTTGCCACGGCGACAACACTACAGTAGCTGGAAGTCTGTAACCCAGCAACAAAGTTGCAAAAAGCGCACCACCAATTGCTATCGAACTAGTAAATCCGTAAAAACCATAAGGCCTATTGCTTCCAATCACCATAGCAATTGCACCGATAGACAAAAACAATATTGGCGTAAATGGATCCATAAGAGCTCGCGATTATATCATCAGCTTCGCCTAACTACCTTATTTAAACTAACATAACTTTATAATACATATATTATGTGTATAATTCCAACATATTAGATACGGTTTATTGATAGAAAAATATGGAGGCCCAACTTGCTGAGATTTCATACCAAGTTTTGTATTGGAACAATAATATTACTGGCTGCAGCATGTACTAATAGTGTAAGTCAATCAGAAAGCTCTACTTCTAGCCAGGGTGAAGAAGCAACCACTACAAGTGATGTTGATGCACTTAAGATTTCCGAAATCGCTACTGTGGAAAAATTCTCTGAAGCCTCCACATACCCTACCAAGGATATATCTGAAACTGTTGAGAAAGAAAGTAAGGCTTTGCCAACGGATATTCCTCCAACTCCAATAACAAACTTAAGTCCCACTCTGTCACCAACGCCTACTTCAAACACAGAGACGGTGGCTTCAGTTTTGTATATTATTGATCAATCCCAATCAAATGTCACCTATGGTGTGGGTGAAACATTCCTCAATCAAAACAACCGATACAATTATGCCGAAGGTGTAACAAACATTGTTTCAGGTGATATAACAGTAAACTTCACCGAACCTACTTTGAGCTCAGTGGGAGACATAACAGTTGACATTAGAGCCTTTCAAAGCGACAAAACACGTCGAGATAACGCAATTCGTGATCGCTGGTTAGAAAGTAATAAATTTCCTATAGCAGTATTTACTCCAACGCAATTAAAAGGATTGCCCAAGGAATACATACAAGGGGACAAAGTAGATTTTGAAATAGATGGCAATTTATCAGTGCGCGATACGGTCATACCAACTTCGTTCTCGGTGACATTAACTGTAAAGGATGGTGAAATGTTGGGACAAGCTTCTACAAGACTTCTGATGACTGATTTTGGCTTTGATCCTCCTGAGATCTCGGGTATTCTGAAGGCTGAAAATGAAGTTGATATAACGTTTATATTTCTAGCACGTGCTGAAAATTAAATAAAACGGGATGTGTCCTTATGCTACACACATCCCGCCACAAATTTGTTGTCACTTCAATATGACAATATTGTTTTGTTTAAAATTATATGGTCAGCATTCACTATAACTACATGCGTAACACTTCCGACAACCCTCTTCATTGACTACAGCTGCCTCTCCACATTCCGGACAAAGTGCACCAAATTGAAATGTTAGTTGTTCTTGTTCTTCTCCATTTGCATAAAAATCATTAGTTAAATCACTATTATTTGTTAGATTGATGTCAAGTTTGTCGTCCAAATAACCACGTAGAGCTCTAGCAACACCGTCTGGCAAGGACCTCACTCTGTTTGGCCCAAACCCTAGCGATCTACTTCCTCCAATTCCTTCTAACTGTCTTGCCAATTCCTCCAAACGCACCTGAGGTACTATTGGTGATGAAATACGCAACACATATGATATCAGGCGACCCATAGCCTCAGAAATAGCAGAGGTTTCACTGCCTGCCTTAGCAGTACTTACAAATGCCTCAAAAGGTTCATTGGAACCATTTTCATTTATTGTAATAAATGATTTACCTAAAGGAGTGTCTACTTGATAAGTGGCTCCATGTAGTCTTGTAGGCCGTGATTTTTTTGATTCTGGGAACAGTTGCTGATCGGGCTGCTGTAAATTGCCATCGGATGGACTAGATTGTGTTTCAGATAAATCCAATGCTTCAGTAGCACCTTCAGCAGTATTGTTTGTCTCTAATACAACCTTTTCCCTGCTTCCAGTAACATATACAGTAAGACCCTTGCAACCCATTTTCCAACCTAAGGAATAAGCTTCCGCCACATCTTCTTCGGTAGCATCTTGTGGAAAATTACAAGTTTTAGATAGACTATTATCCACAAATGCCTGAAGATTAGCCTGCATACGTACATGTTGTTTAGCCGTTATGTCTTGGGACACAACAAAGGTATCACGGATATGTTGAGGTACTTGATCAATAGTCTGACATGATCCAGACCTTGTTACTTTACTAATAATTTCACTACGCTCATTCTCATCCAAACCAGCTGAAATCAAAGATTCTTCGAATCTCGGGCTTGCATACTCTAGCTTGAGATCTTGACCCTTATCATTCACATGTCTCAAATAAGCAAGCGCAAATACTGGCTCACAACCGTAAGCTTCACATCCTGCAACGGTAGCAATTGTACCAGTAGGAGCTATGGTAGTTTGCGCAGCATTTCTTATGCCATGTTCACATATCCCATCTACAATAGTCTCCCAATTTATTTTTGGTCGACCAAAATCTCGAATATAATCTTTAATAGGTTGGGGTGGTGTCCAGGTCATTTCATCTGGGTCATATATACTTCCACGAATTGCCAGGAATGGTCCTCTCTGCTCTGAAAGTTCTATACTGGTGAGCATACAGTGATACCGTACAAACTCCATTACTTGACTAGCAAATTCCTCGGACTCCTCAGAACCATACCGAATGTTCATATGGTACATCAAGTCTCCCAGCCCCATAATACCCAGTCCTATACGTCGAGCTTGCAGTGCTGCTTCACGTAACTGAGGCACATTGGATACATAGGCATTGGCCGTAACCACATTGTCAAGAAAACGTGTTGAATATGCAATTGTATCTGCCAAACCGATCCAATCTACTGTACCTTCCGGACCACAATGCTGAGCTAGGTTTATAGATCCGAGACAACAATTCTCATAAGGTCCAAGAAATTGCTCGCCACAAGGATTAGTGGATTCTAACTGATATAGGTGAGGTAAAGGATTTTGACGATTTGCAGCATCTAAAAACAGTACCCCTGGCTCGCCATTGTGATGTGCATATTTAACAATAGCATCGAACAATTCTCGAGCCTGTACAGTTTTTGTAGTTTCACCGGTTTGAGGATGAACAAGATCGAATGATTTATCATTATCTACAGCAGTCATGAAATCATCAGTGACACCAACAGATATATTAAAATTGGTAATCTGGTTTTCGTCAGTTTTACAAGTGATGAAATCATATATATCTGGATGATCCACTCTCAAAACTGCCATGTTTGCTCCACGACGAGTGCCACCCTGAGCAATCTCACCGAATGCTCTATCATATACGCGCAAAAAACCTACTGGGCCTGTTGCCTCACCAGCAGATGATTTGACTATTGATCCTCTAGGACGCAGATTTGAAAATGAAAATCCATTGCCTCCGCCTGTTTGTTGGATCAATGCAGCATCTCGTAGGGTCTGAAAAATTCCAGCAGAATCACCACCCATATCATCTGATATTGGAAGTACGAAACAGGCTGCTAACTGACCTAGCGGAGTACCTGCTCCTGTGAACGTAGGTGAATTTGGCAAAAATCGTAATTCAGTCAGGAGTTGATAGAATTCTTCGGCTATATTATCAGGATCAGACTCAAAATCCTGCTCTGCAAGAGCCACATTATACGCAACTCTCCAAAACATTTCTTCTATTGTTTCAATAGGGTTACCGTCATCACCACGTCGCAAATACCGTTTTTCTAGCACCACTTGCGCATTTTCTGTTAGCATGTTAACTGGTCGTAGATGATAATTATTATCTGGTTGACTAACATCATTTTCATTTCCTATCTTATATTCTGAAGACGTCTTCCCAGTTTCAACCATTGCCAATCTCCTCTGACCTGCCTAAACCAATAATCTATCAATTTCTTCTCGCACAGATTGCAAATCACTTAGGCCAAGATAAACAATCGCATAACGTATGTATGCAATCTGATCCAATAATTTCAATCCCTCTATCACTATATCACCTACAACACGACTTGAAATTTCTGTTTTACCCATATCTAATAGTCTGCTTTCTGTTTCTCCAACTAGCCTAGTTATATCTGAACTAGCAACTGGCCTTTTTGCGCATGCGACACGTATACCGTCCTCTAGTTTCTCTCGATCAAAATCCTCACGCCTTCCATCTTCTTTTATCAGGTAAGGCAAGGTCTGAGCAGCTCTTTCATATGTAGTATATCTATCACCACAACTTTTACATTTTCTCCTACGCCGCACTCCCCCTTTAGACCCATGATCAGTATCTATTACTCTAGATTTATCGGAGCCACAAAATGGACATTTCATTATGCGACTTTTATATACTATAAACCTGCAAGAACCAAACTAGTCATAACGAAACACCATATGTATGCATATTGGCATCCTATACCCGTTATATCGGGTAGAACAAAGGCAGTCTATCATGTACTTTGGTTTTTTCACAGCACGTCCTCGTAAGTTTTAACCTTAAATTTTTCTATGGCATATACCGATTGATCATCCACATACAATATGGTCTGGTAGTAGATTACCTATGCGCAATTTACCATCATGATCCACACTCAAAACAAGACAATCTAATCGCTTCACCAGACATATGGAACATTATGTCAAGAGCGACGTCGTAAAAATGCGGGCACGTCTAAGGAACTCGGATCAAACGCTTTATCCATAAGATCAGAAGATTTATATGTGCTCTGACTCATTTGCATAGCCTCGGTGCCCACCTCAGCTTCTACATCTACTGTTTCGACTTTTTCTAAATTGGTATCAGATTCAGTATTTGCTGTTTGGGTAGCTGACATCTTTTCGTAATAATCAAGTGCTCTTGTGCGCATACTTCCACCCCGGTCAAATCCAGTTGCTATAACAGTCATCCTAATTTCATCACCCAAAGTAGGATCGACTACTGCCCCAAAGATTAAGTTCACGTCTGGGTGCGCAGTCTCCTTTATAATTGCAGCTGCTTGGTTGACCTCATACAAACTAAGATCCGGACCTCCTGTAACATTAAATAAGATCCCACGAGCTCCGTCAATACTAATGTCGAGCAGTTGACTATTTATGGCGTCCTCTGCAGCAAACCTAGCCCTATCCTCTCCAGAGCCACTACCAACTGCCATCAGTGCGGCACCACCCTCAGCCATAATTGTTTTGACATCAGCAAAATCGAGATTAATAAGTCCAGGCACTGTGATCAATTCTGAAATACCCTGAACTCCCTGATGAAGCACACCATCTGCCTCCTTCAGAGAATCATATAACGAGGCATCCTTATCAACTAATTGCAGTAACCTATCATTAGGAATCACAATCAAAGTATCTGCCTTGCTTTTTAGATGTTGTATACCGTCCTCTGCTAGTTGAGCTCTACGAGACCCCTCAAAAGTAAAAGGACGCGTGACAACACCAATTGTTAGTGTTCTCATATCTTTTGCAATCTGAGCGATGATGGGCGCAGCTCCAGTACCAGTACCTCCACCCATTCCAGCGGTAATAAAAATCATATCAGCGCCTTTAAGTACATCGCTCAATTCATCAGCAGATTCTTCTGCAGCTTTAGCTCCAATTTCAGGATTGCCGCCTGCTCCTAATCCTCGTGTTAACTTAGGTCCAATTCGTACTCGACATGTAGCTTCAGACTGAAGCAAAGCCTGAGCATCTGTATTAACTGCAATAAATTCAACACCCTGTAAACCATCCGCAATCATACGATTTACAGCATTGGTCCCGCCTCCTCCCACGCCAACTACTTTGATTCTTGCAAATGTTTCTGTCTGTGGTGATGGTTTCATGCGAATAGACCTCCTATCCTGCTGAGAACTATGTCTAATAGTTCCAGAACCTCTTTGTTGATTTTCTTGTTGCTGATCAGTCCGAATTGACGGAGCTACAAAGTCTGCAGTTTTGCTATTACTGGTTGAGTCTTTATCTATATTTGACATTCTACCTTGTTCCATTTCCATTGAAATTCCACCTACCTTTTATACCTCTATTGATGTTAGATATATTATGATTGTACTAGGCCTCTTAATTGTTTTACCACGCCTCGTTCTTTCCTACAACAAGCTCACATCATTTTCAAATCACGCAAACGCAAGATTTTACGGCACTAGGGAGTTAGACGTTTAGCCCAATCCTTAATTACTCCCCACATTTTTTGACTCGATCCAGGACCTGTTTTGTAATGTCCATTTTCAGAATGACCATTGATACTAACTCCATGAAAAGTGCCAGATTCACGGGCTGCCCAGTTTAGCAGTCCAACACTAGTCGCAAATTCGGGACCTTGTAATTGATCAACGAGACCATGCAAGTTGCTGGGTTCAGATACTCGTACTGGCAACCCTAAAGACCCGGTGGCCAATTGCCTAAATCCTGCTAAACGTGATGTGCCTCCAGTCAACACAACACCAGCTGGTAGCAAGCTATCATAACCAGAACGCTTAACTTCTTTGAGCAATAAATCAAAAATCTCTTCGGCACGAGCTTCAACAACATCTGCCAATTTAGACCTGCTAATCTCTATAGGTTGGTCATGTCCAAACGGATTTGCGCGGAAAACCTCGCTACTGTCTACTTCCTGAGTGCAAGCGTGTCCATGTGCGATCTTTACCTCTTCAGCAGCTGCTGCAGGTAGACGAAGCCCATGGGCGACATCAGCAGTGATATTGTTGCCTCCAACAGGTAACACTGCAGTATGCCAAACATTTCCTTCTATAAAAATCGCAACGTCCATAGTACCACCACCAACATCGCACGAAACAACGCCTAGGTCACGCTCGGTATCGGTGAGCGATGCCTCCGAGGCAGCTAATGGATTTAGAACGAACTGTTCTACCACAACACCAGCATCCTCTATACACTGTGATAAGTTCTTAACTGTTGTGCTAGCCGCTGTGATTATGTGAGCTTCAACCTCTAAACGAAATCCATGCATTCCTAGAGGCATACGTATACCCTCTTGACCATCAACTATAAAATTACGTGGGATTATGTGCAGTACTTCCCGGTTATGAGGTATAACTATTGCTCTCGCAGCATCTAATGCGCGATCGATATCATCTTGAGTAATAATACTTTCGCCCGATATTCCAACCACACCGTGACTGTTGATCGCATCTATGTGTGCTCCAGCTATACTTACAAATGCACTATCGATTTCATAACCAGCTGACCGCTCTGCTGCTTCCACAGCTTCACGAATAGACATTTGAGCCTCTTCCATATTCACTACTACACCCCTTCTTAGACCTTTTGAAGGAGCTACTCCAACTCCAAGAATTTCATAATCATCACTATCCAACAACTCGGCTACCAGGACACACACCTTAGTGGTGCCAACATCAATTGCAGTAATTAACTTAGTGTTAGTCATAGCATACCTTTTGTACTGTTCTTAAAAATGAATCACTATAATCAATTTTATTCCCGATGAAATGGTGTACCCGGCTCCACCACACTAATCACCTTAGGCCATATACCTCGGCTCATTAAATTTTCTATAAGAGTTTCATATACCAAAAGTTTTGTCCCCATGTTGTTACCGGTACCAAAATAACCTCGCCAGTCTCTACCATCTTGGTAGGAAAGGCCTTGACCTATATCATAGTGTAGCAATTCTATATTCGGTCTCAAGGTCTTCAATTGACGAGCACCTTCCAACACATCAATGGGAATCTGCTCATCAATGCCTAGAGGCTCTGTAGCATCATCAACCGTAATAGGCAGAAGCCAATTCAAATGCTGACGCGCTGGGAAAGTCTTACCATACTCATCAACCCAAACCGATTTCCCTGCCTGCTTCCATAAAATAATTGGCTCTTTTTCTGTAACCTCTACATACAATGTTGCGGGCCATTCAAATTCCACAACCGCATTTTTAACACCTGGAATACTCGCTATTTTAGATTCTACAGCAGCAGGATTAATCCAAAACACATTCATTCCATGCACACCGGAAGCACGATATATCTCGTCTCCGGGAACATACTTGGTGCTTACAAGTTCTATAGAGTCGACAAAGAAATTCTCATTTGTTACAACATGACCCAGCAATAATCCAAACAGAGTGATAATGCCGATGCTTGCAAAACGCCACCCTACTCGATCAAGCAATATAGAAATCTTAAAGGATTTTATCTTACCAGTACGTCTAGCAAAAGCGTTTTTTTCAACTTTTATTCTATTTCCATTCCGTATACGCCTTTTATTAATCTTTCGTTTCTTGCGAGCTTCGTCAAGATCACGTGGGGTACGTGATATTGGCATAGTCGTCACTCTAGCAGAAGACTGGGTGACATTGACCCGTCGAAGAAAAGACGGAGTTAAATTTCGTAATACGCTCAATGTAATACCTCAAAAGATCTTTCTATAGCATCACGCTGTTCTTTCCTCTCTAGTGCTAGTTCAATTAGTTTGTCTATAAGTTCAGGATACTCAATCCCAGAAGCCTGCCACAATTTAGGATACATGCTAATGCTTGTAAAACCAGGTATGGTATTAAGTTCATTGATCCATACTTTCCCACTTGATTTGTCTAGCAGAAAATCCACACGAGCCATACCAGAACAATCAACCGCTTTATAGGCAGCAATGGCCATCTCCTGGATACTTACTAGTTGATCAGGACTTATTGGCGCTGGAATAATCAATTCTGAGTCAGCAGAAACATATTTGGCATCGTAATCATAAAAGTCTCTCTGTGGAACCACCTCTCCTGCAATAGATACTTGAGGATTATCATTACCTAAGACACTAACTTCTATTTCACGAGCATCTACACCTTGTTCTATCACAATTCTTCTATCCCATTTACTGGCTTCGTGGAGACCAGATTCTAATTCCGCAACGTTACTAACTTTTGTTATCCCTACTGAAGAACCCAAATTCGCTGGTTTAATGAACACTGGCAGACTCAATCTTTTGATTATTTGATCAACTATTGCTCCAGTGTCACTATGATATTCACTGCGGTTAACAGTAATAGAGGGCAAAACCGGCAAACCAGCGCTATACATTACAGACTTAAACACCCCTTTATCCATTCCAACAGATGAGCCAACTAGTCCAGAACCTACATACGGTATATCAGCGAGTTCTAAAAGTCCTTGGACGGCTCCATCTTCACCAAATGAACCATGGAGTACTGGAAAAACAACATCCAAATCTTCTGTTTTGTTTATGTGCATAGACTGATCATTTCTGTCACAAGATATTTGTAGAAGCGAGTTGTTCACCGGATCTATGAGCAGAATAGTATCTGGACACTGCTTTATCGCCTCATCCCCCTCTTCTAAAGCAGCAAGCGAATTATTACCCCCGATCCATCTCCCGTTCTTAGTTATCCCAATAAGACTAACCACATATTTTTCGTGGTCAATCGCTTGTAATACAGATCTTGCTGATCTCAAAGACACCTCATGCTCACCCGATCTACCTCCAAATAATATGCCTATGCGCATCTTTTTTATACTCATAAATTAAAATATGGTTCTACAACCATTCACCAATTAATTGTATTTCTAACTCCAAATCAACATCGAAAAATTTACGAACAGTTCGCCGCGCTTTATTAATCAATCCTACAACCTCTGTAGCACTAGCTCCTCCTAAATTAACAAAAAAGTTCGCATGTACTGTAGAAATCTCCGCTTTTCCTAAGCGAAAACCTTTTAGACCAGCTTTTTCAATCAATCGGCCAGCATAATCTCCAGGAGGATTCTTAAACATAGAACCAATGCTTGCACCTGGCGGTTGAGTTTCACGCCTATGCTGGATAAAACCTGATGCTCGTGATCTAAGTGTTTCAGTATGAACTTGTTCAAGTACAAACTCAGCTCGCAACATAACTAAATCATCCTCACTAATTTTTAGATTGCTAGAGCGATAGCTTAGACCTAGCTCAGGTAATGTCCAACTCTTTGTCCCTTTCCCGCGTTGCAAGATATCAGCCAAAAGTATGTTCGTCGATATATCACTACCATGAGCACCCGCATTGCCAACTACTGCTCCACCTACAGTTCCAGGCACAGAAACTGCCCATTCAAGTCCGCCTGCACCACGCTTTATACACATTCGAGCTAATGAAGCCAACATAGTACCAGACCCCACATTTACGTACATCTGCGATTGGTCTTGTTCAAACACTACACTTCTGGCTAGGTTATGAACCACTAATCCTCGTACTCCTTTATCTGAGACAAGCAAGTTAGAACCGGACCCAAACACCAATACTGGTATTCCTGCTTCCCAACCTGTCTGAACTGCATCAGAAAGTTCATCTACTGATCTAGCTTGCACGAAATAATCAGCTGGGCCTCCTATTCGCGCAGACGTATAAGATGCCATTGATTCATTTTTTCTAAGTTTTTCTCCCAATTGTGCAAAAAGCAAATCTAGAGCATCACCACTCTGATAATTTCTGTAACACAGCATATTGAGAACACGTTCGCCAACCTTGTAACCATCACCCGCACTCATAGTAACAAGCACGTCTCCCGAATTCATACCTGAAAAAATGAATCTAGCTGCTTCATTGATATCCCCAACATAATGAGCATCTGGGTGATCCATCAATTCGAGGATATTTTTCGATGAAATGGTTCCATCATCTTTCTCCCGCGAAGCAAATATATCCGTTATGACCACATGATCGGCATCGTAAAAACTCGATGCTATTTCTGACGTCAGGGCATGTGTACGTGAGTAGGTGTGAGGCTGGAACAAAGCCCACAACTTCTTGTTAGGAAAGTGTAAACGTGCTGCACCAAGTGTTGCCTTGATTGCCATCGGATGATGTGCATAATCATCTACAATGGTAATGCCTGCTCTTTTACCCTTTATTTCAAAACGCCGTTTCACGCCTCTGAATTCTCGCAAAGCAGTTACAATCTTTTCTATACTTAAGTCATAAAAATCGACTGCTGCTATAGCAGCCAGAACATTCATCACATTATGTTCACCTGCTAGGCAAGTATCTACATTTTTAACATATTGTTTACGAGTATTGACTAAAGAAAAACTACAGCCCCCGTTACTATTAACTCGTATGTTTTCACCTTTCCAATCAGCTTCATTTTGTAGTGCATACGTCACCACAGGAATACCAGACTCTTTGGCCTTTTCTCCCAATTTACGGGCCAGTATGTCATCTTGATTAATGACAAGTCGACCTTCAATTGGAGTTAACATGGCAAATTCCCAAAACGCATCTTCTAAATCACCAAACGTACTATAACAATCGGGATGATCATAATCTATACTAGTAACAACACTGACTGTAGGGGATAAACCCAGGAACATTCGATCATATTCATCCGCTTCTACTACAAATGGTTCACCTACATCATAACGAGCATTGGTATCTATTCCATTTACTGTCCCCCCCACTATAAATGTAGGTTTTAAAGCATTTTCAAGTAAGCAGAATGAAATAAGTGCTGTAGTTGTTGTCTTGCCATGACTTCCTGCTATGGCGCATCCTAACTTAGTCTTCATCAAATTCCCTAATACATCTTGCCTTCTCAATACTTTTATATTTCTAGCAGCAGCTGCCACCAACTCAGGATTTGTTGATGGAACAGCAGACGAAGCTATTACCACATCAGCACCCGAAATATTAGTAGCTTGATGACCGATATGAACAAGCACTCCAAGAGACTGTAATTTTTCGGTTATATCTGACTCATAAAGATCTGAGCCACTCACGACATGCCCTCTTTCGTGCAACACCTTAGCAACAGCTGACAACCCAGCACCACCAATCCCTATGAAATGAATATGTTGATTCAATATCATAAACAAACCACCATCAAATAAACACCACTACAATAAAGATAAATGCAATACCTAAACCAAAATATATATAAGGTGGGCCTACAAGCTCTGGTGGCATGTATTCCAACATATTCATCACACTATCAGATCCTGGTGGAAATATGCCTGCAACTGGATAGCCAGTCACGTGCAAATAATGCCATATTGTTCCTATAAGCAAGTACCCATTAATGACACCTAGAAACAATCCTAACAACATATCTTCAAGACGCTCACGACGAGCCTTGTCAGCAAACAAAGTCGCTACTACCGGTGTCGAGTAACCAAAAAATGCGAGAAGAAACACGAATCCAGCACGTACTGAAAATTGTGTTAATGCAGTTTGTGATATCAAAGCTAATTGCACACCCGGCACATATTTCATGAGAATTGCATCCAAAAACAAGGCTAGAAATAAACTAAACAAAACTAATATTTCCTTTGCCCAACCTCGAAGAGCACCGATGACTCCAAAAAGCAAAAGATACATCCAGAACAGCACAGACAACGAAATCATCTCGATCCCTCTGATGCCATAGATACGAGCTCTTTTGCAATACGTTCAGAACCTAAAGTCTGCGACAAACGTTTTGCAGCCTTGCTCATATCATTTAGTACAGACATATTGTCCACTAATCCGGTTACAATATCTGTCAGATCACTCTTTAGGTCATGGTCTTCAATACAAATTGCTGCACCTGAATCACTAAGTAACTGCGCATTTGAGTATTGATAACGCCAAGAATAAGGATAAGGTACCAATATTGCCGGCAATCCAAAAGCAGGAAATTCCCCAAGACATGAAGCACCCGCACGAGCAACCACCAGATCAGACGCACCAAGAGCTAATCCCATATCTTCATAAATGTACGGAAAAATCCTATAATTTGATTTTGTTTCTAAATGTAAGCCATTCCATGCATCTTGTACTTCACTCCAACCGAGCTTTCCAGTCACATGAATAACTTGTACCCCTTTAGCTACCCATTCATTAACAGAATTGACAACAGCCATATTAATGCTACGAGCTCCCAAGCTTCCGCCTACAACCAATATTGTCTTACGCGAACAACTTATCCCAAAATGCTCCCTAGCTTTGGTAGTCGACACTTGCATATCACGCAACAATTCTGGTCTCAATGGATATCCTGTAACTATGGTTTTATTTTTCTTAAATTTGAAAAATTTCCGTGAAATTTCTGCAGTTATCAATACCCGCTTTGCAATCCTCGAAATCACGCGAACTGCTAGACCAGGCTCTACATCAGGCAAGTAAATAGCAACTGGTATTCTACGAAGCCATCCACACAGCACCACTGGGATAGCTGTATAACCACCTGTAACAAAAATAGCATTTGGTTTAAAGTGCGATATCAAAGGCCAAGCCTGAATAGCACCTATCATAACCTTCCACAAACCTACACAAACTCCGACAAATCCTCTACCAACTACACCACCAGAATGAATTATCTCAATTTCAATTCCTGCCTTAATCACAATATCGCGCTCAATCCCACCTACTGAGCCAATCCACAGTAGATTCAAGTCACCGCTATTTAAACGGGACTCACGCAAACTAGCGACGGCTGCCATTGCTGGGTAAACGTGCCCGCCTGTTCCACCAGCGCAAATCAATAATCGCACGGCTCTCCCTATCAGGTCTAATTTCCAAATCATATCTGGAAATACTCATCAAAATTCCAATACCAGTTAAAGTCACCACTAGTGAAGAACCCCCATAACTAATAAGTGGCAAGGCATTTCCAGCAAAGGGTAATACTCCGAGTATCACTCCTATGTTGACTATAACTTCCATAGCAATCCAACCAGTCAGTCCACCTGCCAACAATTTACCAAAAGAATCTTGTACTCGTACAGCAATTAATACGCCACGCCAACAAAGCACTACAAAAAGCGCAACTACAATAAGACTACCTATAAGACCAAGCTCCTCGCCTATTACTGCAAAGACGCTATCTGTATGAGGGACAGGCAAATATGAAAATTTTCCTGCACTTTTCCCTAAACCCACTCCAAAAATACCGCCATCAACAAAAGCAACAATAGCCTGACGAACATGCCAGGAGCCCTCAGTGATGTCACGCAGACCAGCCATGTATTCTGCAATTCTTTGTTGTCCTGTAGGATAAAAATTTATCACTAGATATCCTACAGATAATGCAATTAATAATGCTCCGGCAAGATGCACTATTGCTGCCCCGGCAAGAAAAAGCATTAGAACAGCAATTACAATTACAGTAGCCGCAGCACTAATATCAGGCTGTAAAATTATTAATGTAGCAACAATACCTACCAAAATTGCAAATGGGGCAATACCATTCCAAAAATCCTTTAGTTTGTCCTGCTTGGAAGACATCCATACAGCCAAATATAATATTGTCACTAGTTTAGCTAACTCTGAAGGCTGATAAGAACCTGCAACCAAACCTCGATCGGCACCAATAAACAGCACCAATACTAATACAGTAATAGTGGAAATCCCCATACCTATAGCTACTATTGGAATACGCAAATGACGATAATCTAAAAGAGCACAGCTTACTAGCGCTGCTATTCCAAACAATAAATGCCACAAATGCTTGTTCAACATTACAAAACGTGAACCATGCCAATTGTATGACAAATCAAATGTAGTAGAAAACACCATCATGATGCCAAAAACCAACAATATTGCCGTCATCATAGCTAATATCCAATCTACCTGGGTGGTTCTTCCCTTGATTCTGCCTTGCTGAGCTTTGACAGCGTTGTCAGATGTTCCACTAGCAATCATGATAAATTCACCACCAAGTCTCTATAACACTCTCCGCGCTCAATGGCATCTGAAAACTGATCATAACTTGTACATCCAGGAGCTAACAACACGACATCTCCTGGATTAGACAAAGTATGAGCAGCTTCTACTGCTTGCTCCATTCCTGCGGTTTCTAGTAAGTTAGTAATCACAGGAATAGGATCAGAGTCTGCTGCTTCCCCGGCAGTCGACTCTTTTACAAGTCTTTCAGACCCTGATCCCTCATCCGCAAATTGGGTACCATACTGCTCGCCAAATCGAGCACCTACCTCTAACTTAGATTCGTACCAGGCACCTTCTAACTCTCTTTTAATTGCTGGCGCAGCTTCTCCAAACAAAATAATATTCTTAACTCCAGATTGAATTTCTTGAGCAAGTACGTGCCACGGCAACTTTTTGTCTTTACCACCAAGCAATAGAATTACAGGATCATCGAAAGCCTTAAGAGCCGCAATAGTCCTATCAGGCGTTGTAGCCATAGTATCATTTACCCATCGAACTCCATTTACCTCAGTTATTAGTTCCATCCTATGTGGCACTCCATCAAAATCGCATATTCCAGCTTGGATTGCATCAACTTCAATGCCAGCAGCAGCTGCCAATGCACTTGCTGCAATGACATTCATCAAATTATGAGCACCTAGCAAACCTACTTCCTGACATGGCAGTATTGAATTTGTCACTCCATCACGACGCAGCATAATTTTTTCATTTTCAATAAAGCACCCATCATCAAAGTTTGCATCCGAATTCATACTAAACCCCCAACAATGACCATGAACTCGCTTGCTCATTCGCCTAGTAACTTCATTGTCCCAACCCAAAACTGCTATATCATCAGATTGCTGTCCGTCTAGAATATGTTCTTTAGCCATCACGTATTCTTGCATATTTGAATGCCTATCCAAATGGTTAGGAGACACATTCAGTACACCAGCTATATGAGGACTGGATGTCATAATTTCCAATTGAAAACTCGAAAGCTCCATTATTGCAATGTCCTGATCAGTCATTTCATGCATGTCAAGCAAAAGAGGATTGCCAACATTGCCGCCAACCCATACATTCTTATAAGTTTGTGAAGCCGCTATAATTTTGCCTGTAAGTAATGTAGTCGTTGTTTTACCTGAAGAACCAGTAATACCAACAACTCTGCAGGGCAATTGTTCTAACACAAGCTGCGAATCATTGGATAAAGGTATACCCTTTGCACGTGCCTCCTGCAACAACGGTATATCCAGTGGTACTCCCCCTGACACGAATATAATGTCTACGCCATCGAGAAGAGAAAGAGGATGTTCTCCTAGCACGAAGTTAATTGCATAAGAACTCAAATCTTGAATTGGTGTCGCAAGATCTTCTGCACTTCTTAAATCCGTTGCTATCACGCTGGTATCTCCATCTGCCAAATGCTTAATTACAGCCATGCCTTGCCTAGCAAGACCTATAACAAGTGCATTTTGCCCAATCATACTAATCCTCTATCTCCCATCACAACTATCAATTGTTGGGCTGATATTCTTGTATACTATCTGATGCAATTCCAACCCAAAAATGATTAGGAAGTACATTAGCAGCAGTTTTAACTGACAGACCCTGAGGAGTACCAAAATCTTCAATCATCGTATCAGGATGCATATAACACACAGTAGGTTGATCACCAAAACGTTTCTCATAATGACTCACTGCATTGTTGATCTTTTCTTTCAGTGATCTCTTTTCACCATCGTCAAACCATAACAATCCTATTTCCATAGTAACCTCCTATTTGTATAACTAAAGTAATGCTAAAGCTACGCCAATCATGCCGGACAAAATTGATACTAACCAGAATCTCTGCACAACTTGTGTCTCACTCCAACCCATTAGCTCAAAATGATGGTGTAGTGGCGCCATACGAAAAATCCTACGACCACCACTCCACTTGAAATACAACACTTGCATTGCCACAGATAAGGTCTCAGCTAACGGCACAATAGCTATAATTGGCAAAAGTAACCATTGGCCTGTCATAAGTGCTATGACTCCCAATAATGCCCCAAGTGACAGAGAGCCTGTATCTCCCATAAACAACTGTGCCGGATGAACGTTGAACCATAAAAATGCAAAAAGGGCACCAACCAGTGTGAAACAAAATCGCACGAGGAAAACTTGCCCCTGCAAAAGGGCTACAAATCCGAAAGCCATAAAGTTTGTGACCAAAACTAGTCCCGCCATACCGTCCAATCCATCAGTAATATTTACAGCGTTGGACGTACCAACAATAATAAAGACACCTATGGGAATGTAAAATAAACCTATATCAACTTTACGAGGAAATCCAGGCAATGCCACACTATGTATGTCAAATGCAAAATAAAGCACTAATACTGCACCAAGTGCAATTATCACTTGGGTAATCAGTTTATAACGAGCACTAATTCCCTCTCCTCTACGACCATTTCTTAACCCATACCAATCGTCCCACATGCCTAGCGCAGCAAATCCTACTAATACAGCCAATGGTAATAATATTGAACGTCCAGTAACAACTTTTGCGAGACTAACCAAGTTAAGTACTGCGGTAATCACCAGTACTGGTGCAATGACTAGCAAACCTCCCATAGTAGGAGTGCCGAGCTTGGAAAAATGTGTTTGAGGACCGTCAATCCTTATCTGCTTCCCAATTCTTAGTCGTCTGAGGACCTCTAATAAGGGGCCACCCCAAATTACCGTCATTACAAAAGTAATACTAGCCAAAGTTAGCGAAAAAATTCCTTCAGGATTCATGCTAATATTTCCAAATCATTAACTAAACTATCAAGCCCCAAACCTCTGGAACCCTTTATTAAAACTACATCTCCACTACCAATATTATTGGACAAATAATTTAATGCATGTTGGCTATCTCTACATTGAACTATTTCATTAGTGGTCATGCCTGCATTAAGAGCACCTTCTGCAATGAGAGAACCTAACTCACCTACAGTGACCAGCAAATCAACCACATGACGTGCACGTGTTCCGACAGAAATATGACCTTGATATTCAAAAGGGCCTAGCTCTAACATATCCCCGAGAACGGCTATACGTTTGACCGCATCTAAGTCATCCAGCAAATTCAGAGCAGCAATAGTTGATTCTGGTGATGCGTTATAACTATCATCTAAAAGCATACTTCCATGTGGGCCTGGAACTGCGTACAGACGCAATTGCGCCTGCCCATCTTGTGCCTGGAGACCTTCTAGAATCTCCTGCCAGGTTAGCCCTTCCACTAATCCTACAGACGCAGCACGTAATGCCGTATGAACTGAATGTCTACCAAGAAGTGGAACACGTACATGCATAATGTCATCACCATAATGAACCTTAAACCTAATGCCATTTAATCCCATACTGTGGACATCTGATGCCCACAAATCTGCATTTGAATTTAAACCATAAGTAAATACACGTGATGACGCCTTTTCTCTCATAGCCATCACGATCGGTTCGTCGGCATTTAAGATGGATGTTCCCTCAGGTGCTTTGGGCAGGGCTTCTATTAGTTCTGATTTTCCAGCTGCTATATTATTGAGACTACCAGCTCGCTCTACATGCACAGGATATACGTTTGTTATCACTCCCACATGTGGAGAAGCTAGATCACAAAGAAATCGGATCTCCCCTCTGGTATAAAAACCCATCTCCAACACAGCATATTCATGTCTTTCTTGCAATGCCAACAAACTTAACGGAAGACCAATTTCATTGTTTAGATTGCCTTCAGACTTTAGAGTTTTGAATCTCTTAGATAAAACGGATGATGCGAGTTCCTTGGTGGTGGTTTTTCCAACGCTACCAGTAATACCTACGACTCGAACGTTCAACTGGTTACGCCAATACTGTGCAAATCGCTGCAATGCTTTTAATGTGTCTGACACTCGCAAGCATACTGGTAATACTATGTGCTCTAACTGCTGTTCTATTGCACCAACATCTCTCAAGTCTAGACAAGCAAAATCACTTCCAATGTCATGTTCAACTAAAGCTGCTATAGCACCTCCACTAAATGCTTGTTTAACGTATTGATGCCCATCATCTTTTTCTCCAGACAAAGCCACAAATACTGCACCTTGGGTTGCCTGGCGCGAGTCAATCACTACATTACCAATTGTGTTGGACAGTGCATCATTATCCAAATGTAATCCGGTCAGAGCAGTAACAGCTGTACCTAAACTCAACATTGTAGACTCATATTATCTGTCGGAAGCTAAACGCTGCCTGATTTCCTCTGGAGGTATCTCCATGTGTATTACTAGCCTTTCAACCATTTTTGCAAATGTAGGTGCTGCTGTTGAAGAACCCCATTGACTGGTCTGAGGAGCATCCAACTTCACATATATTATGAATCTTGGTTGATCCACTGGGCCCCAGCCAATAAAAGATGCCATAGTACGCTCAGTATCATAACCATAAGGCATTGGTATTTGAGCTGTGCCTGTTTTACCAGCAAGCTTATAACCATCTACTAATGCCTTTGAATGCGATGTCTCTGTTTGAAGACTTGCTGTGAGCATATCTGTTAATGTGTTAGCTACTTCTCTAGAAATGGGATTACCTAATATCTTAGGCTTGGCTGTATAAACCATGTCACCATCTCTAATCTCCTGCAACAAATGCGGTTGCATGATAACCCCATCATTAGCAACGGCAGATACAGCTGTAAGCATCTGCAAACCAGTTACAGCCAATCCCTGTCCAAAAGAATTAGTAGCTAAATCCGCATCATGCCAATCTGGATCACCAGGACGCCGGAGACTACCAGTTTCCTCACCCTGAATGTCAACATGTGTCAATCTACCAATGCCGAATGCTTGCAAGTGATCATAATATTGTTTTGGACCAAGAGTAGTAGAAAGAGTCGCAGCGCCTACATTTAATGAGCGTGCTAACAGACCTGTCATGTCCTGATGATCATGAGCTTTTAAGTCCCAGTTCCTTACAACAATTCCACCATACTCAAATATACCGGTATCAAAATAACTGCTATATCTAGAAAAAATGCCTGATTCAAGTGCAGCAGCCATAGTTATAACTTTGAAGACGGATCCTGGTTCAAATTGCTCGCTCACAGCTGGATTGCGCCCTACATTTTCAGTATCTGTTATAACTGCTTCAATATCGTTTGGATCAAAACCTGGCACGGAAGCTATGGCAAGAATGTCCCCCGTGGTCGGGTCACCGACAAGCATCATTCCACTTTCAGCCTCATATTCCTGGATACTCTCTGTAAGCACTTGCTCAGCTAAGAATTGAATCTCACGATCTATAGTCAAATATACGTCAGCATTTGCATCTGTCTGAAGTTCTGTACCTACATCGAGGGGTATTATCGACACAAAGACTCTCTCAGTGTCCCCACCTAGAATATCATCATAGTAGCCCTCTACCCCATAATATCCTGTCTGATTGTACAAAACCAGACCAAGTATATGTCCAGCTAATGGCCCATTTGGATATGTGCGTAATAGAACAGGCCTTACGGTTATACTTCGTAATGTATGCCCGTACTTTCCAGATAATAGAGCCCAAATATGTTGACGTAATTCAAGATCAAGATCTTGTCCATATGCTTCTACTAATCTTTGTAATTGAACCCCCAAAATTGGTTCGACTCGCTCATCATAGTCACCATTGAGTATCAAACTAATTTGCTCCGCAAACTCTGGTGTAATCTTGGGACCATGATCCCCATCGTAAAGCTGCTGCATTTGCCTCTCCAAATCAGGAGCAAGTTCTGGTTCCAAATAAGCTTTCAATTTCTTATACGAGAGTTGAGTACCATCCACACTCATGTCATCTAGCACCAATTTTTGCAAAGACTCGTATGACATATCGATCAAGCTTGATAACTCCATAGCAATATTTTTCAATGCAATTCGTCTATCAAATTCATCTATATTTCCATCTTCATTCTCATCGCCATATAAGACAGAGTCATAATCAATACCAACCTCATAGAAAACCGCATTAGTAGCAAGCAGCTCTCCATTTCGATCAAAAATTCGCCCTCTCGGTGGCCGGACCATTTGGAAATTTCCAGGTCCTCCAACTGCAACCTCAGCAGCTTTCAAGTTGAATTGCAGACTAATAAGACGATAAAACACAAAAAGAGTGCTTAGTCCTAGAAGAAACACAACAATGCCCAAACGATTGTGAAAAGAATCTGAACGCATTTTATTCTTCTATCAATCCCCATTGAACGATATGACGTACAGCCCACTCAGTAAGACTTTCGTCATAATAACTCGTCGGATCTGCAGAGTTGCTGCCTTCAGAGCTCGAAATATAACGATTATCTTGTTCATAATCAAAATTCGGAACCATCAAGTATTCGATCTGTTCCAATTGCAATGGCACATACCCTAGTTGGCCAGCTCTTTCCATCAAAAGTGACGCCGACTCTAAATATGCATTGTTAGCATGTATTAGGTCATTTTCATATCCAATATTTTCAACTTGCCTTCGCAGTTGCTGTACATGCCTACCCGTAACAGCTGCTCGAGAAGTTTCTGCCAAATAAATCGCACCAAACATACCCAGAGCAAATACTATTATCAATATTGGCGCTGTAATTTGCCTGTGTCGTCGCCATTGTGCTTGTTTAAATGACTTTTCAGGTAATGCATCTAAATGACCATCTGCTGTCATTTTTTGTCTCACAGCCATCTAATCCTCCTAGGGAATCAAATCAAATTTTCCCTATCTGTACGCTGAACACCTTTTGAACATTTACTTTTGTCGTTTTCATTAAATATGCAAGGACCATGCCACACGGATGTCATGGTCTAAACAGCAATTACGTCACATGCTTCATCCAAGCACACTCAGCTGTTGCAATATAAGAAATATCAACACAGTGTCGATTGTAAAAAAGGCCAAAGGTCTAACTATCGTTGACAACAGGTACCTTTCCATGAAAATACCTCCGTAACTCTAACTATTATCTTCTTGTATCTTTTTGATATTACAACGTCATATCTTCTCCGCTACACGCAGTCGTGCACTTCGACTACGTCGATTTTCCGTAATTTCTCTGTACGTTGGACTAATGGGTCTACGATTTACTCTGGTAATTGTTGCATGATGATTACATACACATGTAATCTGCTCCACTGGACAGACGCAATCCCGCGATTCTCGCCTCAAAAATCGTTTGACGAGTCTGTCTTCCAAAGAATGAAATGCTATTATCGCAATACGGCCACCCGGCGCAAGAATCTCCAGTGCTTTCGGTAACACATTGACAATATTGTCAATCTCTTTGTTCACAGCAATACGCAATGCTTGAAATGTTTTTGTGGCCACATGACGACCAGCCTTACTATGTCTTTTACAATCAGCAACAATTTGAGCTAGCTGTAAAGTATTATTGATTGGACGCTCACTGACCAAAGCTCTAGCTATCTTATTTCCTTGAGTCTCCTCACCTAGTTCATACAAGATTCTCGCAATCTTATGCTGTGGCCAACTGTTGACTATGTCATCTGCGCTCAATTCTTCTGTTGAGTCGAACCGCATATCTAACGGACCTTCAAGATTAAATGAAAATCCTCGTTTAGCCTTTTCTAGTTGTTGGGATGAAAGCCCCAAATCTAATACAATGCCATCAACCTTGTGCCATCCCAGGTCACTTACACACTTGTCCATTTCAACATATGATGACTTTTTTAGTATGACACGCTCACCAAACATCTTTAGTGTGGCAGCAGCAGTCTTGACTGCACAATAATCAATATCCAAACCTAGCAACATTCCATCAGGATCGCTAGCTTGCAATATGCCGGCTGCATGTCCACCAGAACCAACCGTACCATCCACATATTTTCCAGACGGATGCGGTTTAAGGCACCCAATTACTTCTTCGTAAAGGACAGGTATATGTGTCATATACTAAAATCCAAACTGATCACTAGCCACAAGTATTACGCACGATTGCGCGATACCAATCACGAGATTTATATATCCTCCGCAAAAGCATCTGAGATATCGGGACTTATTGCCAAGTTCAATGCGGCAAAACGTTCAGCATTAGCTTCACTATCATTGACCGTATGGAGCTGCATTTCCCAATCCTCCTTATTCCATACTTCTATCCATCCACCCACACCTGCCAAAACAACATCTTTGTCTAATCCAGCATAAGCACGCAAAAACGCCGGTATATTTACCCGACCTAATTTGTCCAATTGTCCTTCTCGAGCACTGGCAAACATAACCCTCTGCAACACGCGATGCTCAGGAACAGTGGGACTAAGTTCTTGGGACCTATTGGCCATTTTTAAAAAAGTGTTAGTGCTGTATATAATTAGATAACGCTCCCAACCCCTAGACAAAACGCACCCTTTCTGGAATTTGTCACGGTACGCAGAGGGAACCGTGACACGTCCTTTACTATCAATAGAATGGTAGTACTCGCCCAAAAACATTAGATTATCCTGACATATTCCAAGCCAAACAACATGCTTAATACCCCACTTTTATCCACTAAATCCCACAATTCACCACTTTTATAGCATATACACCCACATATGTGCAACTTCATCCAAATTTAGATGGCAAGGGGTAATCGTGTCTAACATATCAAGTTTGCGAATTACACGGAGCTTTACGCCTATATAGAGGAGCAACGTTTTATATAGACCCGTATATAGGGGTCTATATAAAATACCAATTTGTGTGCTGTAATTCTATGTTTTGAAAATTTTAAGGTTGCAAGAAGAAGTGAATGCTGTTTATTAATTGGGTGGAAGAGATATCATACTCCCAACTGGATGACCTAACACTAAATGCCTATCTATTTCATGATACCTTACTACCTAATTCACAATCCGCATCAGGTATAAGTAATTTGACTTCTCCACTGGCAACAATTGCACCTAAAACTAATACCTCTGAGACAAATGGTCCTATTTGCTTGGGTGGGAAATTAACTACAGCCACTACTTGACGACCAATTAAGTCTTTGGGTTTGTAATTAGTGATTTGCGCAGAAGACTTCTTTGTACCTAGAATCCCGAAATCAACCAGCAATCTATATGCAGGACGTATAGCTTCCGGAAATTCATGTACTTCCAAGATTCTGCCAATACGCATATCTACCTTCTCAAATTCATTCCAATTCAGTAAATGTGATGTGTTCATCTATATTATCCTCAATATGCTAATTATTCACTTTCTCACGACTTGGACAAACTATATATTTCAACACCATCTGGTCTGACAAGAATTATGCTTTCTCCATACTCATACCACCCTGCCAAGTAAGCATGACCTAGATTGACACTTTTGTGAACTTCGTACATATTTCCGTCAAAATTGTGGATCCAAGTTTCCACAATGATTCCAGACTCGCCTGAGACAATCAGCTGGTTGCCATTAGTAGACCACAACATTTTGGTCGGCCGAGGCCCGGGTATTGTATTGCCGTCAGTAGTAGTCGGTACAAATTCGTTTGTATCATTAAGACTAACAAACAACAAAGGTCGATCACCACTATCTGCCACTGCCAGAATGTCATGATCGACAATCCATAATGGTTGGTCCATTACCGACATAATTGATTTATAGGAAAAATCACTGACTTGACGCACATATTTCTGCTTAACATTCAGTACATATATCCCAGGATCAATTGACTGGCGCACAAATGCGATTTCGGTACCATCAGGAGACCATGAAAAAGCATGTCCAACATGATCAGCTAACATCCTGACTCTACCAGGACTAGTGGCAATACCTAAAGAAAAATCATTATGGTCTGCATCAAATACTATCAATGCAGCTCTAGCATTTGTAAAATTTGTGCTTGGGTCCCACAAGACGCGACCTACTCCATATGACCACCAACGCGTCACAACATTACTCTGATAGTCATAGGCCCAAAAATCACTGACGGACCAAATGCCGTCTGGAAGTGTATGATATTCACTTCCGGAATAAGCAAGTAGTTTAGTTTTTACATTGTAGTCCCAATAAAAATCGTATCTAGGCGGAAATTCTTGTTTATAAAATACATCATCACTATTGATTAACAATCCTCCATTTGCACCCACAATAACAATTAAAGATGTTTCATCATTTTCAGCATCACTATTAATTCTAAAATTGTCCAATGATGGAGGCAAAACATCAGATAAAGTGCTACAGGCACCCAAAATTACCACAAATACTATACAAATTGAAATTAACTTAAAAAAGAAAGGGGTTGATGGTGTACTCACGCCTTGAGCCAAGGCTAGTTTAGGCAGCACTTTCCATTTCGGTGATTCCTGTCTCATGAGCAACAATCACTTTTGTAGCCATATCCAGGAAAAGTCCATGTTCAACAATTCCTACTCTACATTTTATCAATGAAGCCAAATATTCGGGATTATCTATGCCATCTTCAAACCAGCATCGCACTAGTGGGTTTCCATTATCTGTCAGCATAGCTGAACCATTTTCAGACAACCACAACTCTGCCACACAGCCCAATTCCGTTAGCCAACGAATTTGAGAGTCGACCGCAAATGAAACCACCTCTATCGGTAAAGGACCCCGTTCACCAAGTCGAGTGACAAGTTTAGTATTATCAACGATGATTACAAATTCATCTGCATGTGTCGCCACCACTTTCTCGCGCAGCAGAGCTCTACCAAGACCCTTGACTAGATTTAGGTTGTTGTCAACCTCATCTGCCCCATCTATAGCAATATCCAAGCGTTCATACTCATCCAACGTTGACAATTTCACGCCCGCCTGGCGTGCTTGCTCAGCGGTTTCCTCAGAAGTAGGCACAGCCACTATGTCACTTAATTCTCCAGATTTCAACAATGCACCTAACTCTTCAATAAACAAAGTCATTGTGGATCCACTACCTAATCCTATTATGTTGCCTGAATGCACGTATTGCAAAGCATGCAGCGCTGCTTGTCGTTTCAAATCCATTAGTATCGGTTCACCATAACTTGATTAATTGACATAAAGAAACAAACCTGAACTGATTATAAAGATAACATATATTATATTAGTTTGTACACGATTTTAGTTGTGTTGTATTAAAACAGAAAACCCCTTGGCAATGACCTACTCTCCCGGGCCGTCTCCAGCCAAGTACCATCGGCGCTAGCGGGCTTAACTTCCGGGTTCGGGATGGGACCGGGTGTGCCCCCGCTGCTCTAATCACCAAAGGGCGTTTCTTACAAAAAATTACTGAATAGAGTACTACTGCTAACTGAAACAAACTTCAAGTTCTCCGCACCATGTCATTGGTGAAGCCTCTCGACCATTAGTACGCCTAGGCTCACACATTACTGTGCTTACACCTGGTCGCCTATCAAGCAGGTAGTCTTCCTGCGGTCTTACAAACACAAGGTTTGGGGAATCTAATCTTAGGGCAGGTTTCCCACTTAGATGCTTTCAGCGGTTATCCTTGCCAGACGTAGCTACTCAGCGATGCCGTTGGCACGACAACTGACACACCAGAGGTCTGTCCACTCCGGTCCTCTCGTACTAGGAGCAGCTCCCTTCAAATTCCCTGCGCCCACAGCGGATAGAGACCGACCTGTCTCACGACGGTCTGAACCCAGCTCACGTACCGCTTTAATGGGCGAACAGCCCAACCCTTGGGACCTTATCCAGCCCCAGGATGCGATGAGCCGACATCGAGGTGCCGAGCCTTGCCGTCGATGTGAACTCTTGGGCAAGACTAGCCTGTTATCCCCGGCGTAGCTTTTATCCGTTGAGCCACGGCCCTTCCACTCGGAACCGTGGGATCACTAAGCCCGACTTTCGTCTCTGCGCGACTTGTAGGTCTTGCAGTCAAGCTCCCTTATGCCTTTGCACTCTACGGCTGGTTTCCATTCAGCCTGAGGGAACCTTTGGGCGCCTCCGTTACCTTTTTGGAGGCGACCGCCCCAGTCAAACTACCCACCTGGCACGGTCCCCCAGCCGGATTACGGTCTGAGGTTAGGGTCTAAACTTAATCAGGGTGGTATCCCAAGATTGGCTCCACCGAAGCTAGCGCTCCAGTTTCACAGCCTCCCACCTATTCTGGACAGAGTAAGTCCAAACGCAATGCCAAGCTATAGTAAAGCTGCCGGGGTCTTTTTGTCCTGCTGCGGGTAATACGCATCTTTACGCATACTTCAATTTCGCCGAGTCCTTCGTTGAGACAGCGCTCCAGTTGTTACGCCTTTCGTGCAGGTCGGAACTTACCCGACAAGGAATTTCGCTACCTTAGGACCGTTATAGTTACGGCCGCCGTTCACCGGGGCTTCAGCTCAGAGCTTCA
>MDTE01147853.1_pt1 | contig 75273 bp, 67 predicted proteins | sample 811231 | NCBI WGS metagenome assembly MDTE01 (sample SAMN05326651, study PRJNA326480) | marine metagenome | isolation source: seawater | place: Indian Ocean: Red Sea | collected 2010
CAAATGGGAAATAAGAAAGACGCAATCAGTGAATATATGAAATTCCTGAACCAGTGGGAAAATGCTGATGAAGGAACACCTAAATTAGAGGATGCTAGGTCAAGAATCGCAGTTTTAATTCAAGAACCAAATTAGAAATTTGTTAAATGGTCATATTGATTCTGATATAACTTCAGTTCAATAAAAATAAGATCTTCACAAAGATTTAAATGATTAACCTTAACCTCTGTGCCTTTTTCGTCGTCTTGATTAGAATAATATATATAATCTAAGTATGGAATGTCTCTAACTGAGATTAGAGATGTACTTGGTCATGCTACTGTTCAGATGACTGAGCATTATGCGAGAGTAGGGGTTGAATACCTTAATTCTGAGTTAAAAGATGAATCAGCATACATTTGGGATGTCAAGGCATCTGCGTATGCTTAAATTATGGATGCAGATTGTTTATACAATCTTTATACAATGGTAATCGAAAAATTATTTCGATCCGTTTTTCATTCGACGTTTGTCGTCGAGAAAATAGCATTTGCCCCGGTAGCTCAGCTGGATAGAGCAACGGACTTCTAATCCGTAGGTCACAGGTTCAAATCCTGTCCGGGGTACTTCTAAAACCCCCTTTTTACTGAGGGGGTTTCTTTTTATTGAAAATTATTGAAATCCATTGAAATGGATAATGTGTCCCCAATTATTCAATCTTATAATTACAAAAGAGATGTGCGTTTCGTTCTAGACTAATTATATTATCTTTACGCGGGGCTCTTGAAAACAATAGTTAATGGGGGATGATCGTATGTACGACTCCGCAAAAACAGGTTTTTTCATTAACCTGATTTAATCAAAATTGAAAAGACCTATTAGATTTAAAAAAAATAAACATATTCCATTATGTTTTCTGACTCTCTCAACTTTTTGTTGTGACAGTAGTCCTGATGTAAGCATAGAAACTCCCGTACCCGCTGATACTGTTTCTGAAGCCGTGAATATTGTCGTAGAGGCTACAGATAATGATTCCGTAGTCTTTGTTCAATTATGGTTGGATGGTGATTCTACAGATTTGAAGGATGATTCAGAACCTTATAAATTGCTCTGGAATACTGTAGATCATGGTGGTGTGTCTAATCATAACCTTGTGGCTGTTGCATTTGATGTTGATGGGAATAAAGGTGAGAGTGATACATTAAAAATAACGATTAACAATAGTCAGTCCTACCCTATCCCTATAGAAGTTAAAAAAACTGAATTCATGGATGGTCGTTATGCTCTCAATTGGGCCATGTCTTCAGATGAGGATTTTGGTTCCTATGAGATAGAGCGTTCTCCCTCACCCACTATGGAAGAGTCTGATATTCTTTTTACATCTACGCGTAGCTTGGATACGACATTTATTGACACTGATTTAGATTTTCTTGTACATAATTATTATAGGATTGTTGTAACAGATACGCTTGGTTTTAAAAGTGTTGGTCCAGTTCATCGATCTGATTTATACCCTCTTCCCTTTCCGGCAGATATTAGTGCTGTATCTTATAACCTAGATTCCATGGCCGTTGAATGGACTGCGAGTAAAGGTGAAAATTTTGTAGAGTATCGCTTATTGAGCGCTTATTCTGAAGATGGTCCAAAAAAAGTTGAAGCCATATATGATGATATAGATGCAAATAGACATATTCTTACAGAATTTGATCCTACTCGAGAGAATTGGTTTTGGATCTCAACAAGGAATCTTTTTGACCAAAGTACAATAGGTAAAGGTTTGGCTAATAAAGTTGATGATTCTCCGATAGCAGTTAATGTTTCATCTGTAAAGTATAACCTGAAGAAACTGATTGTTGATTGGAAAATATCTAACGATGATGATTTTAGAAGGTACGAACTTCTTCATAGTCAATCTAAAGATGGAATTAGAACAATGGTTGCATCTTTTGACGATCAACAGTTAAATAAATATCAGATTACAGAATTTGATCCTACATATGAAAATTGGTTTTGGGTTAGAACTATAGATCATTGGGGACAAAGTTCTATAGGCGAACCTCTTACCCATGAAAGAGACAAACCACCTAGGCCTATCGAAATAAAATCAGTTAAATATGATTTAGAAAGTATGAAAGTTAGTTGGCAGAGATCAAAAGATAGGGACTTTTTATCATATGAAGTTCTTTGGTCTGATAGTGAAATGGGTGAAAAAGAATTGCTAGAAATTATTACAAACCCAAAGCAAAATATTTTTAGTTTGAATTCATTTAATCCAAGTAGAGAAAACTGGTTTTGGGTGAGAGTTACAGATTATTGGGGTCTTACATATAAAGGAGAGGGAAAAACACATCCTATTGATTCACCTCCAAAAGCTGCTGATGTAGATTCCGTTATTTATGATGAACAAAAGATGTCAATTTTTTGGGAAGCATCAATTGAAAATGATTTTTCGTATTATGAGTTATTTGTATCTGACACTGAATTTGGCGCTCGTCGCCCAATAGTTAAAATTGGAGCATCAAATCGAAATAACTATGTTCTTCGTCATTTTGATCCTACAAAAGAGAATTGGTTTTCTATTGATGTGGTTGATAAATGGGGAATTAGATCGATAGGTAAAGCTAAGAGTAATGATGCAAATAGCCCACCAGAAGCTATTAGAATTACGGATGTGAATTACACTTACGAAAATTTTAATATAAAATGGGAACAAACCGCTCAAAACGATTTTAGTTTCTATGAACTAATGGTTTCAAATCAGAGAGATGGAATTCCAAATCGTCTAGCTACTTTATCTTCATCTGAGGATACAACATATTCAATTTCAGGACGAGGTATATTTGATCCTACAAAAGAGCAATGGTTTTTTATTAAAACGGGTGATATTTGGGGTCAAGAGGTAATAGGTCCTGGGTATCGAGTTTTTGATGAGCCACCTATCCCTTCTAACATTCATTCTATAGAATACCGCAAAGGCCAATTTTCTTTTGAATGGAGCCCTAATAATGAAGATGATTTTAGACGTTACAATCTTTATGAATCCATGACTTCTGACATGCTAAACGAGGAAAAGGTTTATTCTTCTGTTATTAATAAGGATACTTCCACCGTGATTAAAGGAATTGATCCTTGGGAAACTCGTTATTATCGATTAGAAGTAGAAGATGTTTGGGGTTTAAGATCTTCTGGAATGTTAAAAAAAGCTGATTCTCAGAGCTGGTTTTTAACACAATTTGGAGATGAGAACCAACAAGAGGGAAGATCTGTAACTGAAACGAAAGATGGTGGTTTTATTATTTCTGGCCATACATATTCTAATGCAAATAATGGTGATGTTTGGCTTGTTAAAACAGACCCAAAGGGTAATATAGACTGGTCAAAAACCTTCGGTGGAGAAGGAGATGATCATGCTTATTCTATTCAGTTAACCTCTGATGGTGGATATGTTATAGCTGGTTTCTCTGAAGCTCTAGCAGAAAAATGGAGTGATGCTTGGGTAATAAAAACAAATTCTAAAGGTTTAATCGAATGGAATAGAACATATGGTGGTTTTCGTTGGGATAAGGCACATGATATCCAAGAGACAAAAGATGGTGGATATATTATTACTGGGTATACATTCTCTCATGGAAATGGTAATGCTGATATCTGGCTTATAAAGACTGATAAAGATGGATATCCTATTTGGTCGAAAACATTTGGTGGGCCAGATTGGGATTATGGGTATTCTGTTAAAGAGACTCGAGATGGAGGTTATATTATAACAGGATTTACTGAGGGTGAAGATAAAGAGTCTAGCCGTATTTGGCTTGTGAAGACCAATGTTTTTGGAGAAGAAATGTGGTCACATACGTTTGGTGGTCGTCAGAGAAATGAAGGACGTTCCATTATTGAAACTGAAGACGGAGGATATATTCTTGCAGGAACAACGCAAAACTTTTTTCCAAATTATGAGGATGTAATTATAATTAGAACCAATGAGGAAGGGAAATCATTATGGGAAAAGACATTCGGTGGCCAAAGTTGGGATCGTTCAAGTTCGGTTATTCAAACTAAAGAGGGAAATTTTGTTGTTGCTGGATCAAGCAGATTAAATGATGAAAGTACAGCAGATTCTTGGCTTATGAAGTTTGATTCTAATGGGAATCAAATTTGGGAAAAAAAATATTCAAATTCATTCGATGATGATATTTATTCAATTGAAAATACAACGGATGGTGGTTTTGTTATGGTCGGTACCTCAACATCTATAGATGGGAGCCCTTCTAATTTGTTAATTATTAAGACTGATTTTAAAGGGGATATTCCAAAAGATGATCTTAACAATAATAAAAATTGGGATATAATTATTGGAGAACAGTAATAAAATGTTTTAACCTAAAATTAAAGGTTCTTTAATGGAGAAGCTATCTAACTGTCACAATATTGAAGATATAAGACGTATGGCAAAAAGTCGTTTACCAGAATCTATTTTTCATTATATAGATGGTGGTTCTGATGATGAGGTTACCTTAATTCGAAATACTGCAGCTTTTCATGATTATGAATTTCAACCACGATTCCTTCGACAAATTGATCAGATTGATACATCGATAAATCTCTTTGGGAAAAATCTTAAAGTACCATTTTTCTTGGCACCTACTGGCATGTCTCGGATGTTTCATCATGGTAAAGAGAACGCCGTGGCCCGCTCGGCAGCAAAGTTAGGAACAATATATAGTCTTTCGACACTTGGAACAACTAGCCTTGAAGAGATTTCGGAAGAAACTAAAGGACCCAAAATGTTTCAAATTTATATTTTGAAAGATCCTCAACTTACAAGTGAATTTGTTAATAGATGTAAAGCCGCTAACTATGATGCTCTTTGTCTTACAGTAGATGTACCAGTTGCAGGAAATAGAGAGAGAGATAAAGTAACAAGATTAAGAATTCCACCACGTTGGACTCTAAAGACTTTAATTACTCACCCGCAATGGTCTTTTAACTTTCTTCTTTATCCTGACTTCCGCTATGAAAACGTAATTCATAGAGTAGACGAACTTGGGAAAGAAGTAATGAATGTAATGGATTATCTTGATACTCAGTTGGATCGAACATTGAGCTGGGATTATGTTGCTCAGATTGTAGAGCAATGGGGAGGCCCTTTTGTTATTAAAGGTATTTTAACACCTGAAGATGCAATAATGGCTCAAGAAATCGGTGCTTCTGCAATTATGATTTCAAATCATGGTGGTCGCCAAATGGATGGAGTGGCCGCTCCAATTGATTGCCTTTCACCTATACGTGAAGTATTAGATGATGATATGGAATTGATTGTTGATGGTGGTGTCCGACGTGGGTCTCATATAATTAAAGCATTATCGCTAGGTGCAAATGCGGTTTCTATAGGTAGACCCTATCTCTACGGTCTTGGAGCTGCTGGAGAAAAAGGTGTAGATTTGGTCTTAAAAATTTTAAAAGATGAACTTGAAAGAAATATGGCTCTCGCTGGAGTCCAAAGGATAAGTGATTTGTCTGAGGATTATATAAAAAAACGTTGTACTTAAAATAGTAAATGAAATATTTATTTATATCTTTAATTATTTATTCTATTGTAGTGGCACAACCAGATATTGATGAACAATTTCAAACATTATCCAATCAATATCCCAAACAATTTTTTGTATTTAATCCTTTAGTGGGAACCTCTCTTGGATATCAAAAACATTACAGTCTTAGAAAATAAATACAAAATCTTCGAGCAGATAACTTTAAGTTAAAGGATTATCATGACGAGAAATTTTCGCTTGGTTCACCTCCAGTTAAATATGTCAGAGTCCTTATGTTAAACATATCAATCCCTGAATAGAAATGATCGATTTAAATTCATTGATTCTGGTTTATCTTCCAAGAGTTGCTTTAGTATTATTTGTTTTACTTATATCTATCGCAATGATGATTTATCCTGGCGGTACTTATAGGGACCCATCTACCGAAAGTTATATTTTTATAGAAAACTTCTTAAGTGATCTAGGACGTTGGTCTGCTTGGAATCAAGAAAAAAACTTTTATAGTTCATTATTATTTAGTTTTGCTTTTTTGATTGTAGGGTTGGTTTTTTCCATATTTTTCTGGATCCTTCCATCTCTTTTTTTAAAAGAGAATTTTCATCTCGCAACAAAAATAGGTTCGGGAGCGGGTATTATCAGTGGGATTTTTATTATAGGAATTTCATTAACTCCAGCAGATATTGCCTATACTAGTCACATATTTTTTTCAACATGGTTTATGCGTTTTTTTCTTATAGCAGCATTTTGTTACACTTTAGTGTTTTCTAAATCAGAGTTTATGGAAAGTAAATATGCATTGGGTTATGCTATATTTTCAATTTTAATTGCTTCTTATATTCTCATCCTTGAATTTGGTCCTAGTATCCAAGAAAGTCTATGGGCTTTGAGAATTCAGGTTTTATCTCAAAAACTAATATGTCTTTCTTTTATTATATCAGTAGCATTTCAAACTATTGGTAATAAAAAGGTTTATAATATTCATAATAGATTATAATTTCTCACTTCTATAATTGGGAAAACTTAATCTTAAAAACGTAATTTTATATAGGTGAGATAAGGGTGTAATGAGTAATAAAATAAAAATTGGTCTTATGGGTTTTGGTCGGGTTGGACGTAATCTATTTAGATTGGGTTATAACAATCCTAATTTAGAATTTGTTGTAATTAGTGATTTAGGTAGAGCAGAAACTTTACGATATCTGTTAGTTCGCGATTCAGTCCATGGCCCATTAGGAGTGGAAGCAGATATTCAAAATAATTATCTTAATGTTGAGAATCAATCAGTAAGGCTTTTACCAGGTGGTAAGCCATCCGAGATTCCATGGGATCTTATAGATGTTGATGTGATGATTGACACAACAGGTGTTTCTTGGCCTGAAGAAGAGTTTGAGGCATATAGGAAATTTTCAAAACAAACAATTGTAACTAATCCTGATATATCTTTTGTAGATCGAATTATTGTACCTGGTGTAAATGGGAGTGATATCTCTTTGGATGATAAAATTATTTCTCCATCATCTTCGACTACACAAGTTTTAGCTTTAATGTTAAAAATACTTGATTCTGAATTTAGTGTAAAGAATGCAATGATGGCTACTGTACATGCTTACACTTCAGATCAACCCTTAGCTGATAATACTCAGGCTAATCGTCGGCGTAGCAGATCTGCGGTAGAAAATATTATACCAAATGAAACGCCTTCTACTCGATTAGTGGAAGCTCTTTATCCTCATCTTAAAGGGAAGGTAAGTGGGACAGCTTTCAATGTTCCTGTTGCAGATGGTTCTTGCGTTGATCTTACAACAGAACATGAATCTCTACCTTCAGCGGAAGAGGTTAATGAAGTTATGAAAACTTGGGCGGAAGGTTCTCTTTCTGGTATAGTTGCTTATACTGAAGATCCTATTGTGTCTAGAGATGTAATAGGTCGAGGAGAATCTTTGGTCTTTGATGCTAAAGCAACGATGATTGCGGCTGACCATTTCTTAAAAACGATTTGTTGGTATGATAATGGTTGGGGTTACTCAAAGCGTATTTTAGAGATTGTAGAATCCTACAGTGAATTAGGAGGTAAAAATTGAGAGTTGCAATTAACGGTTTTGGACGTATTGGTAGATCAGTTTTTCGAATTCTAAATGAAAAAGATGATGTTCAAGTCGTAGCAATTAATGACTTGTCTGAAAGAGAGGCCTTAGTTTACCTCCTTAAATATGATACTGTTATGGGGAGATTCTCAGATAATGCGGTACTTGAGGGTAATATATTAAAAACTAGTAAACATACAGTAACTCTTTTGTCAGTTCCCGATCCGTCACAATTGCCATGGGGTGATATGGGTGTTGATGTCGTCGTTGAGGCTACTGGTGTTTTCAGAGAGAAAAAACAACTTGAAAATCATCTTTCATCTGGCGCAAAAAGAGTTGTCCTAACTGTTCCAGCAAAAGATGATATAGATTATACTGTTGTTATTGGAGTCAATGACAAAGGTCTTATGCCCGAGCACAAAATTGTTTCAAATGCTAGTTGTACTACTAATTGTCTTGCTCCAATGGCTAAGATTCTTAATGATTCTTTTGGTGTTGAGTCTGGTGTTATTAATACCATACATGCATATACTAATGATCAAAGATTAGCTGATGTTCCTCACAAAGATTTACGTAGAAGTAGAGCTGCGGCAGAGAATGTAATTCCTACAACTACAGGTGCTGCCCGTGCTGTTGGTAAAGTTCTTCCAGAACTTAACGGAAAGCTTGATGGTATTGCCATGCGGGTACCAGTTCCAGATGGTTCAGTAGTTGATCTCGTAGTTAGGTTGAAAACAGAAGTAACTGTGGATCAAGTGAAAGAATCTGTGTTAGCAGCATCCAAAACTGAGCACCTTTCGACTATATTAGAATATCAAGAAGAACCTATAGTTTCCTCTGATATAATTGGGAATAGCCATTCTTCTATATTCGATGCTCCATTTACTCAAGTTATCGATGGCTCACTTGTGAAAACACTTAATTGGTATGATAATGAGTGGGGTTATTCAAACCGAGTTGCTGATCTTATTGGGTTACTTGGAAATCTGGATGCTTGAATAAGATTTGGTTTCTGGTAAGAGTGTAACAATTATTATTTTTGCCTTTTGGGGCATATTTGTTTTTTGTTTGATTTATTTCTTAAATAGTCAAGGTTGGCTTTAACTATTATTAACCTTTCAGCATCCAAGTCTGGAATCTTTTACATTTAATCAATTCTCATTCATATTTTTATAGGGTAGAAATTTTTACTTTTTTAAAGGATATATTATTGGGTGATATGATCTTCACAGATTCTTGGGCTATACAATGGGCTAATAAACTTTCCAGCAATGAGGGTTATCGTGTTGCAGCTTCAAAATGGGAAGGTGATATAGTATTAATCATGACCAAAGATCCTAAACTAGGTGTTATTGAAGATTTACAAGTTTATCTTGATCTTTGGCATGGTGAATGTCTTTCTGGTCGGGTTGCTATAGAAAAAGATAAAATACAATCAAAATATGTTATTGCTGCTCCGGCCGGAGAATGGAAGAAGATTCTTGAGGGTTCCTTAGATCCCATTTTGGCATTAATGAGGGGAAAATTAATTCTTAAAAAAGGCAGTTTATCTAGTATGCTTCCTTATGTTTCTGCTGCTAAGGAATTAGTTGTATCTGCTAAGGAATTAGATACAGATTTTCCTAAGGAATGGAAATAATCATGAGAGAGAATTTTAAAACTACATCTGAAGGTCTAAATAGAAAGCATGTTATGTTAAAGTTATGGGAGAAGGCAAAAAAATTAGGGACATGGAATCCTTCTGAAATTGATCTTAATCAAGATAAGATCGATTGGTTAAAAAGGAGTGAGTCGGAACAAGATCTAACAAGTCACGTCACCACATTATTTGTTTCAGGAGAAGAAGCTGTTACTATTGATTTATTACCAATGATTAGCATTATTGCAAATGAAGGTCATTTAGAGGAAGAAATTTATCTTACTTCTTTTCTATGGGAAGAAGCTAAACATGTAGATTTTTTTAATCGATATCTTAATGAAGTGATGCAAATTTCTGGAGATCTATCTCGTTATCATAGTGAAAGCTATAAAATTATTTTTTACAAAGAGTTACCTAATGCAATGAGTCGATTAAACAAAGATAGTTCACCAGTGGCTCTGGCTGAAGCTGCTGTTACTTATAATCTTGTAGTTGAAGGAATCCTAGCTGAGACGGGCTATCATGGATGGTTCGAGATTTTGAAAAAAGCTGGAATCCTTTCTGGAATGTCAAAAGGGATTGAATTAATTCAAAGGGATGAGTCTCGTCATCTTCGTTTTGGGGTATATCTTATCTCGCGTTTAATTGTTGAATATGGAGATTTAATTTGGGAAGCTGTTGAAAAAAAAATGGAAGTTCTTCTTCCTCCAGCAGTTAATATAATTAATGAACTTTTTGATTATCAAGAAAGGGTTTATGGAAAAGTGGCCTTTGGACTTAAGCGCGAGGATTTTGTAGACTATGCTGTGTTACAGTTTCAAAAAAGAATAGATCGGATAGAAAAGGCAAGAAAAAAAACGATAGATGAAATTGTATTGCAAAATATTTAGATGAAATTTAATCCAATGATTTTGTCTAAAATTTGACAAATGGATGGGTTAAAAACCATAGTATTAAACACAATATTATTTTTAAAGCATGAATGAAGCTGTTACAAATGGCATTAGGATATCTGTAAAAAGTGAATTTATTCCAGAGCGTTCAAATCCAGATGAACCACTATTCTTTTTTGCCTATCATATTACAATAATTAATGAATCAGATGAGCCACAGAAGTTAATAAGTCGGCATTGGCACATAAAAGATTCAGCTGGCCAGGTGGAAGAAGTAAAAGGACCTGGTGTTATAGGATATCAACCAAGATTGGAAAAGAACCAGTCATTTAAATATACAAGTTTTTGTCCATTACGAACAGAATTTGGTTTTATGAAAGGTACATATCAAATGGTTAGTGATGATGGAGAGACCTTTGATGCAGAGATCCCTGTATTTCACCTTATTACGCCTCATGCTGTAAATTAATGGTCGATCATCTTCGAACTCATTACAAGCATATAATTTGGGATTGGAATGGTACCTTACTAGATGATGCCTGGCTTTGTGTAGAGATTATGAATTCAATGTTACAGGAACGTTCTTTAGGAACATTAGACATTGATCGTTATCAGAGACTTTTTGATTTCCCAGTAATTGATTATTATAGAAGATTAGGTTTTGATTTTAGTAAAGAGTCCTTTGAGAAAAGTGGAACAGAATTCATAAAACGATATGAAATGAGACAAAATGAATTAGTTCTAAATGAAGGTGTGAAAGATACACTTGAAAAAATTAATTTACTTGGATTGTCTCAATCTATTTTGTCTGCATCTTCAGATGTAATACTCCAAGAATTAACAACTAGATTAGGTCTACGACACTATTTTGTTAAAGTGATTGGTCTTGATGATCATTATGCTTTCGGAAAACTTGAAAAAGGTAAAGCTTGGATGAAAGAACTAAAAAAAAATCCTGATGAAGTCTTATTAATAGGTGATACTTCACACGATTTTGAAGTTTCAAAAGAACTGAATATAGATTGTATTTTAATTCCTAGTGGACATTATTCTAAAGAAAAATTATTAGATCTCGATGTTCCACTTATTTCTTCAATTTCCCAAGTATTGGATTTTATTTAAAACAGCATATTATTTATCTTACAGTTGATTGAGCGGGAACTATAAACATCTATAATCAACTTTTTAGTTAAATAAATATTTAGTAGTATTTTTCTGTTAGGTTAAAGAACCCTAGTTCCATCCTGATCAATTTTACTTATAATAGTTTTTGACTCAATTCCATTCATTTTAAACTCGGATTCCATTTTTTCTCGAATTTGTTCACAGTGTTGAAAATTCTTATTTGAAAATGCACAAATTGTTGGTCCTGATCCAGAGATGATAAGTCCATCAGCACCAGCTGCTACAACAGATGTTTTAATTTTATCATAACCTGGAATCAATTTTTTTCTATATGGCTCTACAATAACATCATTAAGACTTTTTATAAGAATGTCATAGTCATTTTTTAAAAATGCGGTTACAACTGAAGCTGTGTTTGCCATAGCTGTGACGGTATCTTTAAGAGTTATTTCATGAGGAAGAATAGTTCTGGCTCCTTTAGTAAGAACTTCTATTTTTGGAGTTCCAATAATCAATTTTAAATTTGATATGGAACCAAGTTTTTCAACTTCTAATGGTTCAATATTTCTCACCAAAACACCACCTCCAAGTATCGCTGGAGCGGTATTGTCAGCGTGTTTTGCAGATACAATTTCTTCAGCATTAGATGCTGCAGTTATTAATTGATTGGTATTTAATTTATTTCCATATAGAGTATTGACAGCAAATGCACCAGCTGCGGCTGAAGCAGCACTTGAGCCTAGTCCTGACCCACTTGGCAACCCTTTTTCAATTATTAGGTCTACACCACCAGGATTACCAAGAATATCAAGTATCTCAATTGCTGCGATAGATGCTGTATTCACATTAATATCTTTCGGAATTTTAGTATCTGAAACAATTTCAATAATTGAAACATCTTTATTAGTTCGGCGTGCCTTAATCGTATCCCCTAAACCTTGAACAGCCATACCAAGGACATCAAAGCCTGGCCCAATGTTTGCTACTGTTGCTGGAGAAAAAACTTTAATCCAGCTCATTTTTCTTGAAGAAGAAATAATTTAAAGTTTTCATAATTTGAGTCAAGTTTATAAATATTTTTCTCTCTATCCATAGCTCTTTTTAAGGTTTTAGGTATAATAATTTCAGATCCAATTGATTCTTCTACAATTTCAGGGAATTTACCCGGGTGAGCTGTTCCCAAAACAACAGCCCGATTGTTATTGTTATTTTGAAACTTTCGCAGAGCGGCCAATCCCACAGCACCATGAGGATCAAGAATTATGCCATTATTAGACCAGGTTTCTTTAATGATGGTTATTGTCTCACTATCAGAAACAGATGTCGACCATAGATTTTTCCGCATCTTCATAAGATCTGGTTTTTTATTTACAATTCCATTAGATAGTAGATGGCCTCCGTAAAGATCAAAGTAACGAGCAAGATTACTTGGATTACCAACATTCATTGCATTTGATACGCATTTTCGAGAAGGAACTATAGGAGAAAAATTTCCAGAAGAAAGAAAATTAGGAAATTCATCATTTTCATTAACTGCAATTATAATCTGATCTAAAGGTAGCCCCATTCTTCTAGCAAATTCACAACCAAGAGAATTACCAAAATTACCCGAAGGAATTGAAAAAACTATTGGCTCATTTTTACTAATAATATTTGATGCGATATAAAAATAATAGACAATTTGGGGAATGATTCTTCCAATATTTATTGAGTTACAAGAGGTAAGATTCATTTCGTATAAATCTGGGTCAAGAAAAGCTTTTTTCACTAATTTTTGACAATCATCGAATTTTCCATCAATTGATATGGTTTTAATATTATCTCCAATTCTTTCAAGCTGTAATCTTTGAACTGGAGAAACTTCTTGATCTGGATATAATATAAATACTTGAAATCCTTTAATTCCCTTAAATGCTTCTCCAATAGCACTTCCAGTATCTCCACTAGTTGCGACAAGAATAGTTGTAGTGTTTTTTGTGTTTTTGAAAAATTCCATGACTTTGGCCATAAATCTAGCAGCAAAGTCTTTGAATGAGGCACTTGGTCCACGGTCAAGAAAAGCTATCTGAGTATTTTTATCAATTTTTTCTATAGGAACAGGATAGTTATAAATATCAGCACAAATGGTTTCAAGATTATTATTTGGTATTTCATTTCCTAAAAATTTTCTAAGGATTTCAAAAGCAATGTAAGGATAAGACTGACCTTCTAATGCAAATCTTTCTTTTTTGGTTAGTGTGGGTATAGATGTTGGCATATATAGACCTCCATCAGGCGCAATCCCTTGAAAAAGAGCTTTTCTAAAAGATACGGTTTTACTTTTCCCTTTATCTAAATTATAACGATTTGTACTGATATATCGGATGGTAGAAATATTTTTCATTCCTTAACTTTAAATTATTCAAGATGAAATGATAGTCTAGCATGCAGACCCAAAGCTATGTCAAATTGATTCTATTAGATATGGTTTAATTTAAAAATTTCTTTGAAAATATAAACTTAGAAGAATGTATTCAATTTTTTTTCTTAGATTTCTATTTGATATTCTATCATTACGATTGGTTAAATTATAACTATTAATGGAAGTAGAAGAAGTAAAGAATCTAATAGAAAATGGTCTTTCAGGATCCATTGTTAAAGTTAAGGATCTGAAAGGAACAGGGGATCACTTTTCAGTTGAAGTGATTTGGAGTGGTTTTGAAGATATGACATTAATTGAACAGCACCAGAAGGTTTATAAAACATTAGGTAAATTATTGACGAATGAGATTCATGCTCTTCAGCTACGAACTGCAGTAAATTAGAAAGGATAAAAAATGGGTCTAAAAAAAGAAATTCAAAATACTATAAATGAAAACATGATTGTCCTTTATATGAAAGGCACCAAAGAAATGCCTATGTGTGGTTTTTCTAATGCTGTAGTCCAAGTAATGAATAGTTATGGTATCCCCTATATAGACATTAATATTCTCACGGATCCTGAAATTAGAGTGAAACTTTCTGAAATAAGCAACTGGCCTACAATTCCCCAATTGTTTATAGATGGAAAACTTGTAGGTGGTTGCGATATTACTCTTGAGCTTCACCAATCTGGTGAGCTTAAAAAACTTCTAGAAGAAGCTGAAAGTAAGTCAGTATCCAATAATAATTGATTGAGCCAACATTTGCTCAGCTGTATAGTAAAAACTAAATTTACTTTAATCCTTGGCCCCATCGTCTAGTGGTTAGGACTCCAGGTTTTCGACCTGGCAACAGGGGTTCGACTCCCCTTGGGGTCACGTAAAGATCACAAAAAAGTCTCTTTAAGAGGCTTTTTTGTTTTTTGTCTAAATAATTTATATTTCTACTAACCAATGAATATACTTATAACTGGATCTTCAGGATATATCGGAACTGAGCTTTGCAGACGTTTTGAAACTGATAAGTCGATAAAAAAAATAATAGGGGTTGATTTATCTGATCCAAAAGAAAATTTCAATAAACTTTCATTTTATAAAAGAGATTGTTGTGAAAATCTTGAAGATATTTTCTCTGATCATTCAATAGAGACGATTATTCATTTAGTTTTTGCACTTAACCCTATGCATAACAAAAAAACTATGTATCGAATTAATGTTAAAAGTCTTGAAAATATATTAGAGTATATACAATATCATAATATTAAACGTTTGGTAGTCACTAGTTCAGGTACAGCATATGGTGCTTATCCCAATAATCCTGATAGTATTTCAGAGAATATGCCTATTAGGGGGCATAGGTACCAATATTCAAATGATAAACGCATTGTTGAAGAAAAGCTAATGAAATTCCAAGATGAGAATTCTGATGTTGATATAGTAATAGCAAGACCGGCAGTAATTTGTGGCCCTCACATTGGGAATTTCATTTCTCGGTATGTTACTAAGCCATTCGTTCCTCTAATTAATAATTCTTCAGCCCGAGTTCAGTTGTTGCATGAAGAAGATGCTGCAAACGCACTTTACGCACTTGTTAACGAAGCACCAAGAGGTGCATATAATCTTGGTCCTGAAGAGACATTAACTCAAGATGAATTAGTCTCAATCACAGGAAAGATTCCACTTCGATTTGGTCCCAAAATTTTGCGTTTTATGAATTCAATTGGATGGTTATTAAGATTAAAGATTTTGACGGAGGTCCCTAGTTCGATGCTAGACTTCATTGAATTTTCTTGGGTCGTAAATGGGAGTAAAATTGAACGTCACACATCTTTTCGTTATAAATATACATCAACGGATGCTATCAATGGATTTATGGAAAAAAGAATTAATTAAATTTTTCTATTCCTTGATTTTATTATTTCTGTTTATTCCACTATAGTTTTTGGAGTTAGATTTTTTGAACCGTCGTAGATTTTTAAACTATTGTGCTGGGACCATAACGCCTCTAATGCTTCCATCTATTCTCCCATTATATAAAAGTAATGAAATCATTTATCCTAAAATTCCTATTGTTGATGTACATGTGCATCTATTAGGTAGCAGTCCTTTGAATGGATGTTATGTTAGCAAACGATTTCAGAAATCATTTGCAGTTCGTATGTCTAGATTTTTCATTGACTTTGGGAAGGGAAAAACACCTCAAGAAGAGGATGAAAAATATGTAGACCGGTTGCTGAGATTAGTATCAGAGCTTCCAGATAGTTGGAGAGGGATTCTATTGCCAATGGATGGTGTTTATGATTCATCTGGAGCATTGGATTATAATAAGACACTTTTTTTTATTTCCAATGATTATAGTCTGACAGTAGCCACTAAGACCAGAAAGCTTATTTCCGCTTCTTCCATTAATCCATATAGAAAAGATGCTATTTTTGAACTAGAGCGAGTTTCATCATTAGGAGCTGTGCTAGTTAAGTGGATTCCAAATACCATGGGAATTAACCCTTCAGATAATAAACTAATTACTTTTTATAAAAAAATGAAAGATTTGAATATGACTCTATTAACTCATACTGGAACAGAGCATGCGGTAGGTGGAGCAATAGATCAAACATTTGGAAATCCTAAACATCTAATTCTTCCTCTTGAAGAAGGTGTAAATGTTGTTGCTGCCCATTGTGCTTCTGGTGGTGGTGATTCAAACGGTTCGTATTTTAATCAATTCCTTGATATGTTAAATATATTTCCTAATCTTTATGGAGATATTTCAGGTCTTTCTTTATTACATAAAACATCAAGTCTCAAGCATTTAATAAAAAATCCTCATTATTTTGAAAAGTTATGCTATGGTAGTGATTTTCCTCTTTATTTTACTCCAGCTACAAGTCCTTTTTATTTTTTGGGGTTAATTTCTTTTGGTAAAGCTATGAAATTAGGAAGAATTGAAAACGACCTATCTAGAGATATATCTACACTTGTAACATTATCAGTTCCAAATAATTTTTTTGGAAGAGGGTATAAAGCAATTCCGAAAATTCAATAATAATAATGATTAGATATTGGAAACTATTAAAAATTATTTTACTTGTGGTCCCGACGCCACTTTTTCCATTAATTAGACTATTTTCAAAACGACCTAAGTTAGAAAACAGTTTCTTTACTACAACTGAAGGTAAAAAAGTGCCATTAAAGATTTATCATCCACCTAATTTAGATGTTGCTCCAGCAATTATCCTATTTCCTGGAGCTAGCCCTGCTGCTGAAAATCACGAAGGTGTTAATCTTTTGGCTAAAGCACTCGCCTCATCTGGGGTTCGTGCCTTTTTACCTAGGATACCAGCATTAAAAAAGGTTCTTATCCAATCTGATTCAATAGAACATATGATCAATGCTTATCTGACAGTTTCTGATAGAAAAGATATTGATTCAAAAAAAATTGTTGGTTGTGGAGTTAGTTTTGGAGGAAGCCTATTTATTAAAGCATGTTTAGATGATAGGATTAATGGAAAGCCAGCCTCCATTATATCTTATGGGAGTTATTTTGATTTTGGTGATACTCTTGAATTTAGTATCACAGGTAAATTTTCAGATGGGAAAAAGGATTTTCATTTAAATCCTCATGATTGGGGAAGAACAGTTTTTTTTTATAATTATGTTAGATATGTAGATGAACCATTTAATATGAAAAAAATAGAAGAATATCTTTATGATCAAATAATTAATAATGGGGAAAAAAGTAAAGAATTATGGTGTTCTTTTTCTAGTAAGGACAAAAAATTTATTAACACCATTTTATATGAAAAAAATGAAGAAGCCCATAGAATTACAAAAAAAACTTTGATGAAAATTAAGCCTATAGTAATGCCACTTTCTCCATCTAGCTTTATTAACAAAATAGATTTTCCTATTTATATGATGCATGGTGCTCAAGATAATATGATTCCTTATACAGAGACATTGAAATTTGCACGAGAACTTAAAATCAGAGGAAACAAGGTACATAGCTTTATAAGTAATCTGTATTCCCACTCAGAGATTGAGCATCCTAAAGTTCGGGGAATTAATTTTATTTCTGAACTATTCAGAATGGGAAAGTTTATAAGTTCAATGCTTCGTCCTGTTCTAGAATAGAGATTTTCTCTTAAATTTTGTTCCTCGGTGGTTTCCTCGAAAAAACTTGACTTCCCGACGGTAATGTGATAATATCTACCTTGGATGCGGATAAACAGTTATCTAAACAATAAAAAAGGAGATAATCATGGCTGAAGTCGTCGCAAACACAGGTGTTAGTAAAGAGAAGGGTTACCTGTACTACCTAGGAAAGGACGGCAATGTTTGGCGTTCTAAAATGGCCAGAGCTGGAAAAGGCGGGGGAAGTGCAGAGAAAGTAGCTGATGCTGGCGTTTCTCGGGAATCAGGGTACCTCTACTATATTGATAAGAATGGTAATGTTGCTAGGTCTCCTATGGCCAGAGGTCGTTAAGACCTGATTAGTAATTAATCAGTTAATACAAGGAACCCCCTTTAAAGGGGGTTTTTTGTATTATTACCTTCTTAATTAAATATTCTAAATTCAACTAAAGAAAACCCGGTTTTTTTATAGGATGGGATATATATGAGATATTTATGTTATAATCTTTTATTATGGTCATCATTTACATTTTCTCAGGTGGATTATAGCTCTTTAATTCAACCTATATTTGATCAGTACTGTACCAGTTGTCATGGTAGTAGTGGAGGCCTAAGTCTTACTTCTTATGAAGAATTAATGAAGGGTGGCAACAGTGGAGCGTCAATTATTGCAGGAGATGCAACTAATAGTCTCCTTATCAAAAGAATTAATGGGTCTGTTAATCCTCTTATGCCAAAAGATGCTCAAGCTTTACCCGATTCTATAATCAATTTAATTATGAAATGGATAAATGAAGGTGCTGCTCAGACTGTCTCTATAACTGCTGTCAACACCATTCCTTTTACTTTTGAGATACTGGGTAATTATCCGAATCCGTTTAACCCTAGGACAATAATAAAAATACAATCGAAGGTAAATATAGATGGTACAGCAAAAATTATTTCAACCTCAGGTAGATCCGTCTATGATTTTGGTAGAGTTTATTTTACTATAGGAAAAAATAATATTTTTTGGGACGCCGAAGATGATCAAGGAATTAAACTTCCTTCTGGCCCTTATATTTTTCTATTTAGAAGTTCAGGTGTTGTTTTTTCCCATAGAATGACGCTTTTGAAATAGAATTATTCTTAACGGGAATTTTTCGATGAAAATAGAATTTTTTTTGACTTGTATTTTTATCACTTTTCTAAATTACAGTTGTGTTGATCTTGGGAATTCTATTGAAGAAAACATTATTCGAGATTCTGCAAGTTATAGTAAAGATATTCAACCTGTTTTTGATATAAGTTGTGCTACTTCTGGCTGCCATGTTAATGGTCATTCAACAGAACTTGACCTTAGTAGGGGGAAAAGTTATATGGAAATAGTTAATGTTACTTCAATCGATTTCGCTCCTTTAAAATTAATAAACCCTAATAATCCTGATAGCTCTGTAATCTATTTGAAAATTATAGGTGATTCATCCACGGGGTCATTAATGCCGCCCGGAGGTACATTAAAAGATGAAAATATTAATTCCATAAGAATTTGGATTGAAAACGGAGCACAAAATAATTGATTAATTCTATAAGAATATTTCTAATTGGCATTTTATTAGGTAGCATCCATTTATATGCTATTCCCCGTTTTGGTATAAAAGAAGGTTCATGTAATACTTGTCATGTCAATCCTACAGGAGGAGGTTTACGTAACGATTATGCAAGTTTAATTATATCAACTGATGAGCTTCCAATTCGAAAAACTTCATCATTAATTCAATTTAATGATCCTGGCCAATTAACAGACCATATTCGTATCGGTGCTGATCTTCGTGCTCAGTTAATTTCAGATGATAAAGAAACTATAATGTTTCCTATGCAAGCCGATTTATACGCAAATATTGATATGAATGGCCTTATGGACATCTATGTTGAAAAAGAATCTCTTCTTGGAATAATGGAATACTGGTCTAACGTTTTTATTCCATTCTTAAATGCTTTTGTTAAAGTGGGTAAAATGCGTCCCAACTATGGGTTAGGAATTGACGATCACACATCTTTTATTAGAGGAGGTAATATAACAAGAACACATGGGTTGTTAAAAGAAGGTCTTCCTTTTTCACCCATGCGTCCGACAGTAAATTCAGCTGAACTCGGAATTTTCGGCAAAAATTTTTTACTAACAGGTAGTATATCTAATGCTTTTTTATCTGGAGAATCATCTGAATTAGCATTTTTAGGTTTACCAGCTAATAGAACGATTGTTCTTAGAGCTGAACGTTCAATGACTAATGGTAAAATTGCTGGTTTTATTGGTGGAAGTTATTTAATGGAAAAGGAGATATCTATAAAAGGTGTCTTTGGAGGTTTATCTAGAGATTCATTTACTTATACTGGTGAACTAGATGTAGTAACTGGATGGAGTGGTAATTTCACAGGCTTAGCATCTTTTAGTGAAATCGCATGGATTCCCATTCAAGGTATACACTTATTAATGAAATATGATTTTTTTGATGAAAATATTGAAGTAGTGGACAATTCTCTTTCCAGAATTTCATTGGGTTTAGAAGTTTTTCCATTAAATTTTTTGGAATTTAAATTTCAATTAAGAAAAACTAGACTGGCAGGTAGAGGTATGTTCCCAACAGAATTTTTATTTCAAACTCATATTTGGTTTTAGGAGAAAATTAGTATGAAAAAATTATTATTTGGTTTAGTCTTGGTTTTTTTAAAACAATCATTACCTGCACAAGATTTAAAAAACCTTAAGGTTCTTCCTTTTAAAACAAAAAAAGAAACAATGGCATATATGAAAAAAATTATTGCCCCTTCTGTAGGAGAGAAGTGTTCATTTTGTCATAATACCAGAAACTTTGCTTCAGATGATAATGAAAAAAAGAAAATTACTAGAGAAATGATTATAATGACTCAAAATATGAATAAGGATACAATGAAAAAACTAGATTATAAACCAATAACATGTTGGACTTGTCATAGAGGTTCAACCAATCCTCCTAGAGTTGAGAATGAAAAGAAAAAAGATGCTAATTAATTGAGGATTTGGACGTGTCAGTAATAAAAGCTATTAATTATGCGGAAAGAAATCATAATCGTTTTCTTGAAGAATTAAAAGATTTGGTTTCCATTCCGAGTATTTCCAGTGATACGAATCATATTTCAGATATGAAAGATTGTGCATTATTTGTAAAGGATGCAATGACTTCTATTGGATTTGACCGTGTGGAAATGATGGATTCTATTGGGCATCCAATTATTTATGGTGAATGGCTTGGTGCGCCTGAAGCTCCAACGGTTTTACTTTATGGTCATTATGACGTTCAACCCGTTGACCCTTTGGAGTTGTGGGATGCGCCTCCATTTCAACCTTTAGTGAGAGACAATAGGCTGTATGGACGAGGAACAGTAGATGATAAGGGACAGTTTTATCTCCATCTAAAAGCTATGGAATCATGGCTTTTATCAACTGGTGAACTTCCAGTTAACGTAAAAGTAATTATAGAAGGTGAAGAAGAAGTAGGTAGCGAAAGTTTAGAACCCTTTTTAGAAAATAATAAAGAAATGTTATCAGCTGATGTAGCTGTGATTTCAGATACAAGTATGATAAAAAAGGGGTGGCCATCTATTACATATGGTTTGAGAGGAATTGCCTATTTTCAGATTGACATAACAGGACCTTCACAGGATCTGCACTCAGGGATGTTTGGCGGTGCTGTAAAAAATCCAATCCATGCACTTACTGAAATTATTGGAAAACTGAAAGATGAGAAAGGTCATATTTTAATTCCTGGGTTATATGACAATGTAGTAGAGTTAACGGAGATTGAACGTAAAGCCATGTCTGAGCTTCCATTTGATGAAGAAGCGTTTCTGAAAGAAGTGGGTGCACCTCAGTTAAGTTGGGAGGATGGTTATACCCCTTTGGAAAGTTTATGGTGTCGACCTGCATTAGATATTAATGGAATATGGGGAGGGTTCTCTGGAGAAGGGTCTAAAACTGTTATTCCTTCGAAAGCTCATGCCAAATTAAGTATTCGATTAGTTCCGAATCAAGAACCAGATACTATAGGTGATCTTTTGGAATCATACATTAAAGAGATTTCTCCTAAAGAGGTTACTATTTCTATAAAAAGAATGCATGGAGGGAGACCTTTTCTAGGTGATCTATCTCATCCAGCCTTTGCTGCGGCAAGTCGAGCTCTTGAAAAAGGTTTTGGAACTAAAGCCGTTTTTATTAGAGAAGGTGGATCAATTCCATTTGTTAAAAACATGACGGAACAATTGAACCTTCCATGTTTATTACTAGGTTTTGGTCTACCAGGAGAAAATGCTCATGCTCCAAATGAATGGATTGATCTAGACAATTACAATCTCGGTACAGTCAGTGCTATACATCTATATAAAGAACTCAGTACTTTATCATAAAATATATGTTGACGAACAGAATATTAATGTTTTCTATGGTTTCAATTATTGGAATAGCAACAAAAGCTGATTCAACATCTTTAGTTACCAGTATAATTATTGAAGGGAATAAAGTTACTAAGGATTATATCATTAGACGTGAAATTCAACATCCAATAGATAGTCCTCTTGATAGTGCTTTAATTAGAGAAGATCGAGATCGGATTGACAATTTAGGTATTTTTAGTACAGTTCAATGGTCTAAAGAGTCCAAAGAAGATGGCTCTATTCAATTGACTTTTACTGTAGCTGAAATCTGGAGGATTTGGCCGGGTCTTTCACCTTATTATTCAGAAGAACAAGGATGGTCAATTATAGGCTTAATTAACCTTTTAAATTTTAGAGGAAGGAACCAATCTCTTTTTTCTGGGATGTCTATTGGTGCTGAAAGTGGATATATGTTCTTTTTTCAAGATCCTTGGATAGCTGGAGACCACATCTCATTTTCTTTTGGTTTGATGAATGAATCATCGGATCATACTTTCTTGCCATATGAGGAAAGAGAAAATGCAATTGGGATTGGTTTTGGTAAGTGGTTTGATTATAAATGGCAGTTTGATTCCTTTATGGGGCTAGTGCAGTCGCAGTATACCAATCAATTTGAAAAAATAAAGTTCAGGCAAATACAAACTGAGGCATCTGTAATTTATGAAACCAGAGATTTGTATAGGGACCCATCAAAAGGCTTAAAGATTTCTCAAAAACTAAGAACTGATATTGATTTAACAAGCTCAGGCCAAAACCGTTTTGTTTGGACTCAATCTATTGGCACCTATTGGTCACCAATAAAAGGAAAGAGGAAGTTAACCTTAGGTATAGGAGCTGAATTAAAGACATCTTTTGGATCCTTGAATGAACTTTGGTTGAGTTATTTTGGAGGAAACTCAACAGTACGAGGTTGGTCTCCACCATCTCTTTTAGAATACAATGATCCAAAAAAATATTTCAGGTTTGGACATCAACACATTTTTACATCATTTGAAGCGAGGCAAACAATTATACCAACTTCTTCAGTGTCATTATTCTCGTTTAATTCTGAAGTTGGTTTAACAGGAGTAGTATTTTTTGATATGGGTTATAGATCGAGAGAATTGTCTGACTTGTTTAAAAATGAGCCACTTTTTGGAACGGGTTTTGGTATACGTATTCCTACTCCACAAGGAATTGTTTTAAGGATGGATTATGGTTGGGGATTCTATGGACATGATGAAATGGGAACAGCTATTAATCTTGGGGCTGGACAAAAATTTTAAACATTGTTTTATTCATCCTTTTTTCCTTTAAATAGTACAATATTTTCGAAACCTTTCTCATTTCCTTGCCTTAAACGAACTATATTGTCTCTATGTGTAAAAAGCACAAATATAGGTACAATAATTGAAAAAATAATTAAAGATTGGGATGGATGTGGTTGACCAATATGAGGCAATAAAATTATTGAAATTGGTAGTGTTATGGAAGCCGTCATAGAACTTATAGATACAAACCCCCACTTAATAAGAGTAAAAGTAAAAGTTATCAGGCAGAACAAAACAGCAATTGGTGAAAGAGCCACCATCATACCAGTTAAAGTTGCAATACCTTTTCCTCCACGGAATTTTGAAAAAATTGTATATGTATGACCTAAAACAGCTGAAGATCCTGCTAAGACCTGGATTAGTCCTAACAAAGAATTTTCTTTAGTTGATAAAATTATTATTGGAATGAACGCTGTAGCAATCCATCCCTTAAATGTATCTACTATTCCAACGATTAGTCCGGGTTTCCATCCGATTACTCTAATGATGTTTGACATGCCGGCATTACCGCTTCCATGCTGTTTTATATCAATTCCAGCTATTTTTCGTGCTATGATAATACTGGTTGGGAATGATCCAACTATATAGCTAATGATCATAATGATAAGAATGTTTAAACAAACTTCCGAAAAATATTGCATTTATAACATAACCTTATTTAAATTTCACCAGTATAATATATATAATAGACCCGGAAGAACGTCTCACCCTCCTTAACCCCACTTCTTTCGGGTCTCTTTTTATTTATTGGCAATTTCATTTACTTTCGGTCCTAGCATTCCACCAGATATAATTGTTTTTAAAGCTTCTTCAACGCTTAGATCCGAATCAATTACATCACTTTGAGGAATAATCACCATTACTCCAGAAGTAGGGTTGGGAGTAGTGGGTACAAATAAATGGTAATAGGATTTTCCGTTCTCATCAATAGAATCTCCTGTAACAAAAGCAATAGTCCATAAGCCAGGTCTAGGATAATTGATTAGGACAGCCTTCTTAAATGCTTTGTTTGAAGCTCCGCTTACAGATTGTGTAATTTGTTTTGCTGTACCATAGATTGTATTTGCCAAGGGAATTTTTCGAAGCAATGCTTCTCCAATGGAGACTATTTTTCTCCCTAAAAAGTTAGTGACTAGGATTCCTAGCAAATACATGAAAATTAAAGAAATAATTACACCTAGTCCGGGTATATGAATTGGTAGAAGGGGATCTAAAATGGGAGCAGCAAAACCATCAAAAAAATTGAATAGAACTGTCATTATCCAAACTGTAGCCAGGATGGGGGCAATAGTAACTAGTCCTGCAACAATCTTTATTCGTAGATGTTTTAAAACATTAGACATTATTATAAGTTAAGCAGTGTATTGCAATCCATCAATCTGAATGCAATAAATGATAAGATTCATGTTCTAGAAGCCAATTCTTTAAATATACTCCACCATTATATCCACCAATTTTCCCATCATTAGATATAATTCGATGGCAGGGAATAATAATTGGAATAGGGTTGTTTGCATTTGCACTTCCAACTGCACGTACAGACTTAGGATTTTTTATCTTTTCAGCTATTTGTTTGTATGATGCGGTTTTGCCAAAAGGTATAGTTGCAACCATGCGAAGTACTTTAATTCTGAAATTTGTTTCTTTAAAATCAATATTGAGGTTAAAGATTTTTTGTTTACCCCTAAAATAGTTATCCAATTGTTGACATTCTATAGCTAGAGATTCTTTCTTTTTTACAATTGTCTGTCCACGAAAATGATTTTTTAGCCATTCAAAAAAAAGATTTGTACTTTCTGTTGGAAGACTAATCTTGCAGATCCCATCTAGGGATTTGGCTAATAGGAGACGTCCAATAGGGGACTCTAAAGAAGAGTAATATATCAATTCGTTAAATCTTTTGAGCGTATAGGGTACTCACGAATTTAACAGCTATAGTATAAGACATAGTATTTGCTAATGTAGCAGTTATCAAAGGAAAGCCTATCTCACCATCACCAGATGAATTTTCTTATAATAACAGATTATCAATTATTTCGTTTTATAGCGCTGTTGCCAAAATATGACCACTGGACTAGCAACATAAATGGAAGAATAAGTTCCAACAAGTACACCAACAATCATAGCAAACGCAAAGTAACGAATAACTTCACCGCCAGCCATATAAAGAATAAAAACTACTAGGAAAGTTGTTAAGGAAGTAATAACTGTTCTAGATAATGAGTCATTAATACTTTTGTTAAAAATAGATTCTTGATCTAAGGTCTTGAGTTTCTTTAGGTTTTCACGAACTCTATCAAACACTACGATTGTATCATTCAGAGAATATCCTACAATGGTTAAAAAGGCTGCGATAATTGACAAGGAAATTTCATAATTAAGAATTGAGAAAATCCCCAATGTTATGAGAACATCATGTACAAGAGCAGCAATTGCACCAATAGCAAAACGGAATTCAAACCTGATAGAGATGTAGATTAAAATACCAATGATAGCTGTAATTATGGCAAAAATCGCTTTACCTTTTAGTTCAGATCCAATTTTGGGCCCTACTTTTTCTATTCTTCTAAAATCAAGTTTTTCATTTGGAAATTCTGACTGTAGAGCTGTTTTAAGTTCTACAGCCGGGTTATTTTTTGAATCATCTACTTGTAGTCTTATAAGTATCTCATTGGGTGAACCAAAAGTTTGAACTTCTCCTACTCCTTTATTCATTCTGTCTAAGGCATTTCTAACTTTACCAATATTAGGCGGTTTTTCGAATTGAATTTGAGCTAAAGTTCCTCCAGTAAAATCAATACTAAGCATTGGTCCACCATGTAAAATCAATGATACAAGTCCAGCAAGAATAAACGATCCTGAAATAACGAAGCCGAATTTCCGCATACTTAAAAAATCAATATTTGTTTTTTTTAATAATTTCATATGCTAAGCCTTTGAAGATCCTTCTTAGTTGTTATAATATTAAAAATTGTCCGAGTAGCAAAAATAGCTGTGAACATACTTGTTAGAATGCCCCAAAAAAGAACTACAGCGAATCCCCGAATAGGGCCAGTTCCAAATTGCATTAAAATAATTGCTGCAAGAATAGTAGTTACATTTGCATCAACAATTGTAGTTATTGCCCTGGAATAGCCACTGCTTATTGCGGATCTTGGAGTTTTCCCCTTTTCTAATTCTTCCCTTATGCGTTCAAAAATTATCACATTAGCATCGACTGCCATACCTACAGTTAAAATCAAACCTGCAATACCAGGGAGTGTCAAAGTTGCTTTTAATGCTGCAAGAATAGCTAATATAAAAATAAGGTTACATAAAAGTGCAATAGAAGCAATGAATCCTGCCCCTTTGTAATAGAAACTCATAAACACTAAGACAAGTAAAAGTCCTACTATTATTGATGTTGTACCTTGGTCAATTGAATCTTGACCTAGAGAAGGTCCAACGGTTCTTTCTTCTATAATATTTACAGGAGCTGGAAGAGCACCTGCTCTTAAAACTATTGCTATATCTTTAGCTTCGTTCATATTGGCAAAACCTTCAACTTGGGTTTGCCCATCGGAGATTTTTGTTCTGATTACTGGCGCCATATGAACATTACCATCTAATACAATAGCAAGTCGACGGCCAACATTTGCTCCTGTCAAACGTGACCATGTTTTTGCTCCTTCAGAATTCATGCTAAGACTTACTATAGATTGACCATTATAGAGTGTAGCTTGTGCTTCTTCTATAACGCCTCCCGTTAGATCAGCTTCTTTTTCTAGATGGTACATTCGAAAAAATGATTCACTACCGCCTTCTGGAAGAGTCCAATTCTCTTTTTCTTTTGTAAGAGATAGTCTACTATCACCTGCATCTAGAATATTTTGGACTTCTTCGTTCTCAATAACTTTTTTAATAGCGTGGAGATTTTGTTCTGGAACACCTAGATCGTTTCCTACCTGCCTAAGCAAGGAGGAAAAAGGCCTATCTTCAAAGAGATCTTTATCAACTAATACTTCTGATGTGTCATTTGAAGTTGTGTCTATTTCAGTAGGACCAAATAGCTCTGTAAGAGACACTTCTTCTTGGACAGTTGTACGAGTATCAGATTCCTGAACCGTCAAATTTTTTTCTTTCGTTTCTATAATTTCATGTATTTCATCATTTCCTTTTAAAACTTTATCAATTCTAGATAGAAGACTTTGTGTCACAGCTCCATCCTTAAGTAGTGAAAACTCCAATAAAGCTGTACTTTGAAGTAAAGATCTTGCTCGCTCTGGATCTTGGATTCCAGCAAGCTCTACAATGATACGTTGATTACCTTGTTTTTGAATTGTAGGTTCAGACACCCCAAATTCATCAACTCTATTTTGAAGAATTTCAAGTGCACGGTCAATTGCATCAGTGGCTTCTTCTTCAATAGCAAGTTGAATTTCAGTTGGATCATTACCATAATCCATAAAGTATCTATTTAGTTTTAATTCTTGAGATTGAGCTTCAGAAATAAAGAGGTTTATAAAATCATCAAGTGAAGATTCTTCTTGCATCTTTATTTTATTAAATACGTTATAAAAACGATCATTTTTATTAGAAGCAAGATTTTCTACAAGAGTTGGGATGTCTACCTCTAGGACTATATGCATTCCACCTTGAAGATCTAATCCTTGTTGAATAGTATTTTTTTCAAGTGATTCCAGTGTACCATCTTCACTCATCAATAATTTGTCCTCATCTGAGAGCCAATTGTATTGGATAGTGGGTATGAGAGAATATATTCCCCACAGAAGTGCAACACTGATGATTATTAACCTTGGTGTATTTTTATTTAACATAATTCTATTGTTTTTTCTTTCCAGTTAAAGATTGTATAGCAAAGTAATTTACTTTGATGCTATTATGCCAACAACCGCTTTTTGATTAAGATTCGGTTTATGATATTTGAAAGAAAAATTCATTTTTTAATGAAAAACCTGTAATGAAAAGATTAAATTCCTACCAGGTGCATTTATCCCAGAACCATGTTCCCGGTAGTTCTGATCAAGAATATTCTCTAGAGATATTTGAAAAATAAGATTTTTACTGCTGTAAAATCCTACTCTTAAATTCAAAGTATACCACCTTGGTGTCCCTTCTATTGGTATTCTTGGATCATCTATATCATCAGAAGACAGTCTATTCTGTTTACCAGCAAATCTAATAAAATAGTCAGAAAAAATAATTCCATGATTCAAACGAATTCCAAATAACCCAAAGATGGGGGGTATTCCACCAATTGGTTCATTAATTGTTATATTTTCTCCATGAGTTGCTGAAAAATTACCTCGAAATATTAAATCATTTAAATAGGTGTAATCAAAATCGAGCTCAAGTCCTTTGATTAGAGCTTTACCTAGATTCTTTTTTGTTTTATAATAAAAAAGTTCATTCTCAATCAAAATAGTATTAGTGCCATCATATATAGTAGTATCATTTGTTAATATATTTGTGACAGTAGCTGTATATGTTGTTAATCCTAACCTTAGTTTAGATGATGAAATTTTGATTCCAATATCTTTATTCAATAGTTGTTCTGGTTTAATATTAAAGTTAGGTACTTCAAAAATGTTACCTTTGGATTGGCCTAGTTTTGTCATATCACTCAGATTGGGGGCTCGAAATGCTTGAGCAATATTCATAATTAATGCAATCTCTTTGGATAATTTATAAACGCTACCAATCGCATATGTCGTAGCATCAAAAGCTTGATTTAATGAATAAAGATTGTTTGATTTAGAATTAACATCAAACATTGTATTAAAAATACTATGTCGTAATCCTAATTTGACCAAAAAATCTTTACTTATTTGTATATCATTTTGAATAAATGCACCCAAGCTTTGGTAATTAGATCCATCTGGATAGCGTCCTCTTGAAGCTCTAATCATTTTTCCAGTACTAAGATCTGAATAATAGCGATTGCTAGATATTTTATCTTTATAGATTTCAATGCCAGCAACAAAATGATTATAGCTGGTTTTTTTTATTCCTGTTAATCCAAAACCTTTAGTTATGGCTCTATCTAACTCTTTGTTAATAGATGACAATTCTGCTTTCTGAAACTCTCTTCCTTCATTTTGATTATGAAGGGATAAATTCATTCTTATGGAATCAAATAATAAGGGTATGCTATTATTTTCATATATAACATACGCTAAGGATCGTTTTTGAGGTTGATAAATCCATAATTTGAAATTATTGTAATGGTATTTATCATAACGTGGCACTTTTAATTGGCTACTGATTTGATTAGAAAAAATCAAATTTTGTTCTTGAGAAATTTTAAAGATTAATTTGTTATTTATATCATAGCCCTTAAATCCTGTAGGGGATTGAATTAATCTATGGCTTAAAATTGTAGCAGAACCTCGATTTCTTCCACGGCGAAGGTCTCCAAATTTCTTCAAACTGAAAGAGGATAATAACGCAAAGCGTTTATTACTTATTTCTACTTCCCCAAATATCAAATTTTCTTTATCAGCTGTCGCGTAACGTGCTATAGATTTAATTTTAATTTTTTTTTCTTTAGATAGTTTGGGGGTTCGAGTAATTAGATTGATGGTACCTCCAAGAGCATCACTCCCATAAAGGATTGAAGTAGGTCCTTTAACAATCTCCACTTTCTCTAGCATCTGATAATCAACTGTAGTAAGATACTGATGATTGCCAAGTCGGTATATAGAATTATTCAATCGAATTCCATCTACTAAAAGAAGGAGTTGGTTTGAACTAAACCCTCGTATAATTGCTGATCCTCCACCGTGATTTGTTTTTTGGACAAAAATTCCACTTTCTTCTCTCAGCACTTCTGCTGAAGTTTTTGGATTCCTTTCCCTTATATCTCTTGATGAGATAAGATTGACCGATTCAGGTATATCCAAAATATTCCGTTCATCTCTGTTAGCTGTTACAATGACATTTTTAAGATCAATAATGTCCCTATTCAGTGTTTTTTTAATAAAAACATCTTCATTGTTAACAGATACTACTATAGATGAATTATGATAACCTATACGCTGAAAATAAAGTGTAAAGGTACCGTTAGAAACAGACTCTAATTGAAATGAGCCATTTTTATTGGTATAAGTAGTTAAAAGTCCCGGACTCATTGTCACATGTACCTCGGGAACTGAATTGCCTGTTTCGTCAATAACAGAACCAGTAATAGAATAATTATTAGATAGCAGTACTAAAGGAAATAAAAAAACTATAAAAAGAAACCATCTTTTCATAATTAAGAATTAATTTAACAAGCTTTCTAAAGAGAGGATAATTTGAAAATTATAAATTACCTGAAAGGTTCGTTTTAAGGAAGTATCATAATTAAGCTATTAAGTTTAAAATAATCGGAATTTAATTTAATCCTCTTCGTTCAAGCAATGGTTCTATATTTGGATCTGAACCTCGAAAGGTTTTAAATAGTATTATAGCTTTTTCACTCCCTCCCCGTGAAAGAAGTGTTTTTCTAAAGTAGTCCCCATTCTCTCGTTTTAATCCACCATTTTCTTTAAACCATTCTACAGTATCTGCATCTAATACCTCGCTCCAAATATATGAGTAATATCCAGCTGAATAACCTCCCATTATATGTGAAAAATAAGTAGAACGATATCGAGGAGGAATAATGGAGAGAGAAACACCAGCAGATTCTAACGCTGCATTTTCAAATTTAAGAAGGTTATTGCCATCAGGTACATCATCAGGATTTAACTGATGCCATGATTGATCTAAAAGTGAAGCTGCTAGATATTCAGTAGTAGCAAACCCTTGATTGAATTTTTTAGCATCAAGGACTTTATTTAATAGTTCTTTAGGCATAGGTTGTTCAGTTTTATAATGAATCGCGTAGTTTTTTAGAATTTCTGGCCAGTCTGCCCACATTTCATTTACTTGAGAAGGATACTCTACAAAATCTCTCGGTACAGATGTACCAGAAAAAGAAGGGTAGTTAACGTTGGAGAACATGCCATGTAGAGCATGGCCGAACTCATGAAATGCTGTAACTACTTCATCAAAAGTCAATAGTGTTGGTTCTCCTTGAGGCGGTTTGATTAAATTTAGATGATTAGCAATTACAGGTTTTTGGTCCAATAAGTGTGATTGTGAAACATAAGCATTCATCCATGCACCACCACGCTTTGATGAGCGTGCATAGGGGTCAAAAATAAATATTGATAATGTTGAGCCATCTGCATCAAATACCTCAAAGACTCTCACATCAGGGTGATAAATTGGGAGATCAGTTTTTTCTTCAAATGTAATTCCATAAAGTTTCGTAGCGGCGTAAAAAACACCTTGCAAAAGGACATTATCTAGTTCAAAGTATGGTTTGAGTTGAGATTCATCAAATTCAAAACGGTCTTTTCTGACTTTTTCACTATAAAAATCCCAGTCCCAGGCAGCTAATTGGAAAGTATTTTTTTCTAAATCAATCATTCTTTGAAGGTCTTTAGCTTCTCTCATAGCATTTTTTACTGCAGCTGGTGCTAGATCTGCTAGCCGTTTGTTAACAGCATCTGTCGTTTGAGCTGTTTGGTTTTCTAGCACATATGATGCATGATTAGCATAACCCATAAGTTGTGCACGTTCAGCCCTTAGTTTGATTATTGATATAAAAGTTTCTTTATTATCAAATTTTCCTCCACGGCTTCCTCGAGAAAGAGATGCTTTATATATGCGCTCTCTAAGTTTCCGATTTTTCAATAATGACAATGGTGGTTGGCCGCTAGTATTTTGAAGAGTAATTACATATTTTCCATTTATCTTTCTCAATTCAGCTTCTTTCATTGCTGATTCGATAATCACCTCTGGCAATCCCTCTAGCTCATCTTTTGATTCAATAATCACTGCTAAATCATTAACCTCTTTCAATACATTTTGGCTAAACGTTGTTTGGTGTATGGCGAGTTCAGAGTTAATGCCTTTTAGACGTTCTTTGTCAACATCAGACAATTTTGCACCTGCTCTTACAAATCTTTTATACATTTCTTCTACGAGCCGCAAAGATTCAGGATTCAAATCATATTGATTTTTTTGTTGATAAAGCAATTCAATACGATTGAACAATTTTTTATTTAAAAGGATCTGATCCTCATGAGCAGATAATTTTGGTGCCAAATTAGAGCGGATAGTTTCAAGACTATCATTTGTGTGAGCTGATACTAGGGCGAAAAAGACTCTTGAAACTCTTTCAAGCATTTGGCCGCTTTTTTCCAGAGCAACAATAGTATTTTCGAAACTGGGAATCTCATTAGAATTGGCTATTAATTCTATTTCTTCTATTTGTTCAACCATACCTTTTCTAAAAGCTGGTTCGTAATGATAGTTTTTTATTTTATCAAAGGGTGGATAACTCATATAAAGCTTACTTTTATAAAAAAAAGGATTTGATTTCATTTTGGTTATTGGATTTTCTGGCTCATTTTTTTTATCTAAAGAAGAAGAACTTGCTGAAAAACATCCCCCGAAAAAAATTAATATTGATATATAGAATATTCCATAAGAAGTAAAATTAAATTTCATAATTAAAATATTTCCTCATTTAATAATAATATCTATGAGAATTTAATTAATATATATTACGACCATAAAATTTATTATACGCCTAGAATAAAGCATTTCCCAATAATTATTAAAGGATGATTTTTTAATGTAAAAACAAAGTAATCTATATCAACAAGGACTTTAATCATTTTTTGTCTTTTCCTAAATAGAGTTATGTTAAGACGTCTTGTTTAGGGAAAGCTCATTGGTTATATTTGAAATCTTAACACTATTTAATATATATGGGAAAGATAATTGCATTTGCTAATCAGAAAGGTGGCGTAGGTAAAACTACTACTGCAATTAATGTTGCAGCTAGTTTTGCTGTATCAGAATGTAAAACTTTATTGATCGACCTTGATCCTCAAGCAAATGCTTCCACTGGATTAGCAGAAATGTTTTCTCCAATTGGCCCCAATATCTATGACATTTTAATTAGTAATAAGCCTATGTCACAAGGTATTAAAAAGACAAGTCTAGATTTTCTTGATTTGATACCTAGTACAAATAATTTAGTAGGTGCTGAAATAGAGTTAGTAGGTATGATGGCAAGAGAATACCGTCTTAGAGAATGTATCAAACGCCAGATCAAGAAATACGATTATTTACTTTTAGATTGTCCTCCTTCATTAGGCTTACTTACTTTAAATGCTCTTTCAACAGCTGATTCAGTTTTAATTCCGATTCAATGTGAGTATTTTGCATTAGAAGGTTTAAGCCAGTTGCTACAAACTATTCGTTTAGTTCAACGTCACCTTAATCCAAAACTAGAAATTGAGGGTGTACTGATTACTATGTATGATAATAGACTTAACCTTTCAAAACAGGTAGTTCAAGAAGTCAGGGAGTATTTTGATGGGAAAACATTTAAAACAATGATTAGACGTAATGTACGCTTGAGTGAAGCTCCAAGCTTTGGGAAGCCAATTTTATTATATGAGGCTAATTCAACTGGTGCTCAAGATTATCTAAATTTAGTTCAGGAGATCCTTAATCGTGTCAAAAAGAAGACTAGGTAGAGGAATAAACGCCTTAATTGGCGATTCAGTTGAGCAATCGAAAAGTACGGATTCTATTCTCCATATTTCAATAAATAAAATATCACCTAACCCTCACCAGCCACGCCATGAATTCAATGATGAAAGACTTAGTGAACTTGCTGATTCAATAAGTGATAAAGGAATTCTCCAACCTATTACTGTTAGAAAATTAAATAAAGGTTATGAGCTTGTGGCTGGAGAGCGACGCTTAAGAGCTGCAAAAAAAGCGGGTCTTAAAAATATGCCAGCCTACATTCTTGATGTAAATAATGATGCTGATATGGTAGAAATGGCTCTTATAGAAAATATTCAAAGGGAAGATCTTAATGTGGTAGAGGAGGCTGAAGCTTATTCTCAACTAAATAAACGATACAAACTTTCTCACGCTGATATTGGAAAAGCTGTTGGAAAAAGCCGTACAAGTATTTCAAATATTATAAGGTTGCTACAACTCCCGAAACGGGTAATTGACAGTCTGAAGAAGAATGAAATTTCAGCGGGACATGCTCGAGCTCTTTTAGGGTTAACTTCTAAAGTAGAAGTAATTTCTATATGGAAAAGAATTCTTGAGCGTTCAGAATCTGTAAGAACAGTTGAAGAGCTTGTAGCTCAACATAATCTTAAAAAGGTTGTTAGGAAAAAGAAAATGAAAAAGTCTTCAAGGCTACTTAAGTCTGCTGATTTGAAGAAAATTGAAGACGATTTAATATCAATTTTGGGAACAAAAGTTTTTATTTTTGAGAAGAAAAACGGGGGTAGAATTGAAATTAATTATTTTTCGAATGAAGATCTTGAGCGCATTTTGGAACTGCTTTTTGAAATTGAGAACTAGCTGTGGAAGATGAACGATATACAATTCTTCTTGTTTCAGAAAAGGCGGAAAAAACACGGCGTATTCGTTTAAGACCAGCTAGCCTAAGATTTATAGTTATTGGTATTATTTTTATAATAATTGGCGGTTTATCGAGTCTTATCTATTCTATATCATATATGAACAAGATGTCAGAGATCAATGCAGAAAATCTGAAAATGAGAACGGAGCGTAAAGACGTAGCGAAATTAATTATAGATTTACAACGAATTCAGGAAATGGATACTTATGTTCGCCAATCACTTGGAATGCCTGATCCAATAAAAGATTTAGACTCAGATTTTGAAAAATCATTAAGTGTTCAAGTCTCTTATCTTGAGAATATTCCGTCACTAATGCCGACTTTTGGCTTTGTTACTCAAGGTTTTTCTAAGGGTAAGTTTGCTAACAGATCTAATCATACTGGCTTAGATATTGCGGCTTCTCTTCTTACACCGATAAAGGCAACAGCGGATGCTTTTGTAGTTTTTTCTGGTTGGCATCATCTTTATGGCAACCTTATCATTTTATCTCATGGCAATGGTTATTTTTCATTATATGGTCATAATAACCAAAACATTGTTAAAGAACGTGATAATGTAAAGAGGGGGCAGTTAATAGCATTAATGGGAGAATCTGGGGTTGCAAGTGGTCCTCATCTTCATTTTGAAATTTGGAAAAATGGTATTCCATTAGATCCAACTATTTATATTCCTGAGTATAAATCAGATTATATGATAGGTTATTATGAAAAAAAATAATCAAAAACATGTTGAAACTATAATTGGGGAAGATGCAGTTATTAGTGGAGAAATTGCACTGAAAGGTGGGGCAATTATATCTGGAAAAATAGAAGCTAATATCAAAACTGAGGGAACAATCCGAATTACCAGAACAGGTACTATAGATGGTGATATTATAGCTGACGAAGCAACAATAGGAGGTGTCCTAAACGGGAATTTAAAAGCTAACAAAATAACTTTAAGAAGTGGTTCTAAAGTCAATGGTGATATTTTATATAAACAACTAATAATAGAAGAAGGTGCCAATTTCGAAGGACGATGTGATTTGGCGTCGAATGAAAAAAGAGAAGAAGTTGTAGACTCAGATAAATTTTCAGAAGAAATTCGGGAATCAACAATTATTACTCAATCACCATCAAATAATTGAGTCATTTAGAGAAAAAAAATTTATCTATTACTATAAGTAAACGTATATCTCAAATGTTAATTAAATCCGCACCATTTATCAGTATGGTATATTTTCAGTTTGCAGCAATATTAATTTGCGGAGGAATTGGATTTTTTCTTGATGATTGGCGAAATTCATTTCCTTTCTTTTTCACGGTAGGTTTGGGAATAGGAATCATTATTGGGCTGTATAATATGGGAAGAATTATCCTGAGAGGAAAATGAGACTCAAAACATTCGTTGCATTCTTAATAGTTCTATGTTTTAGTTCTTGGATTCTAGGTGCTAAACTTTTTTTTCAAAAATATTTTGTTGAAATTTTTTTGGGAATGTTCCCGCCTTTGATTCTCGGTATTTTTTCAATATATAGAATAAAGTCAATTTTTTTAAACCATCCTGAAAAATTGACTTCATATATGATCAAGGCCTTTGTTTTTAAAATGATCTTTTATGGTATTTATATTATTTGGGTAATTGTTTTTTCTGCTTTTAATCCATTACAATTTTTTGTTAGCTTCATGATCTATTTTGGAACACTTCACATTTTAGAAGCTCTATTTGTGAGGTCAGTTTTTAAAAGGTCATCATAGGGATAATGAAGCCAATAGCGGGAACTGAACATTCTTCGGGAAGCGTATTAGATAAGGTGGGAGATTTTATCATCCACCATATTTCTAATTCTGATATTCACCATCCAATTATCCATCTTCCTAATATCCTTGGTATAGATTTTTCTGTTACTAAACATGTCCTTATGTTGTGGCTTACAGCAATTATTGTGGGAACAATAGTTATTTTTCCAGTTAGAAGCTATGTTAGCAAAGGAGCAGGTAAATCTCCAACAGGATTAGCTAATGCTTTAGAAGCTATTGTTTCCTTCTTAAGAGATTCGGTAATTAAGCCAAACGTAGGTTCAAAGGCTGTAGATACCTGGGCTCCCCTTATACTAAGTTTTTTCTTTTTTATTTTAGTTGCTAATGGACTTGGTCTAGTTCCTATTTTTGATACTATAGGTGCTTTAGCCAGATTTGTTTTTGGTGTAGAATCATCAGATGAACATTCTTTTGCAAATCTTCTTTTACATGGCGGGGCTACAGCAACCGGAAACTTTGTGGTGACGTCCGCTCTTGCTTCAATTACATTTTTATCAATTATTGTTGCTGGGACAAAAACTCATGGGTTTATAGTGCACTGGAAAAATCTTGTGCCTAGCGGACTAGCTTGGCCTGTTTATATTATTTTAATTCCGATTGAAATAATTAGTATGTTTGTAAAACCATTCGCATTAACTATGAGACTTGCTGCAAACATGACTGGAGGCCATATTGCTATTCTTGCTATTCTTTCATTTATTCCAATTTTTGCGGAAGTATTCCAAACTTCTTTTGCGGGGTTTGGTATAGCGGTGTTCTCAGTTCCTATTGCTTCGGCGCTAATTGGTTTGGAAATTATTGTAACACTTGTTCAAGCTTATGTTTTTACGTTACTGTCGGCTGTTTTTATTGGAATGGCCATAAATGTTCATCACTAATTAATAGGAGTATAGATAAAATGGAAGCAACAACTTTTCTACCCATTGGGATGGGTTTAATTGTTCTAGGAGCTGGACTTGGTATAGGTAAATTTGCCGCTTCAGCAGCGGAAAGCATTGCTCGTCAACCTGAAGCTGCACCGGAAATTACTGCAGCCGTGAACCTTCCTCTTTTCCTTTTAGAAGGTGTAGCTATTATTGCTGAAGCTTTAACTTTTGCCATGCTATTTTTTGGTAGCTAGTAATAGGTATTAGACGTGGATAATCCACTCATTCAGTTAGATCCGGGACTTTTTGTCTGGACAATCCTTACTTTCCTTATACTGTTTGGTCTTTTAGCTAAATTTGCTTGGAAGCCTTTGCTCAAAGCCCTTTCGGATCGAGAGGAGAAAATTAATAATTCTATTAGCCAGGCTGAGGAAGCCCAAAGTAAACTGGAAAGTCTTACCATTGAAGGTGAAAAAATTATAGCAAAAGCCCGTTCTGAAGCCCAATCAATTATAGCTGATGGAAGAACAACTGCTGAGAAGGTTCGAAATGATATGGAGTCTAAGGCTAAAGAAAAGGCCTTGTCAATTATTGATCAGGCTGAAAAACAAATCATAACAGAAAAGGAAAAAGCTATTATAGAAATTCGCGGAGAAGTAGCATCTCTTTCAATTCAAATTGCTGAGAAACTAATTCGTAAAAATCTATCTAAAGATGAAAACATGGCATTAATTAATGAGTCCCTTGATCAAGTTAGGAAGGTAAATGAGGCTTAACCAAAAAGGAAAACAATATGGTGAAGTGATCTTCAAAGCTTCGAAAAAATTAGGAGTACTTGAAGAAGTTTTTACCTCCTTAACGATTTTAAGAGAATTATTAAAAAAAGATGCACTCCTTCGTGGTTTTTTTAACACAAGACAAATAGATAGTCATAAAAAAGCTACTATTTTGGATAATATTATGGGTAATCATTCTCATCCTATTGTTTCATCTCTTTTTGAAATACTTCTAGAAAGAGGTGATCACATGATTTTTTCATCTATCTACTTTTGGTTTAAACGCTTACGATTACAAGAACTTGATATTCTTCAGATTTCAGTTTTTTCTTCAGATAATTTTGATGAAGCTGAAATAGAATCTATTCGTTTATCATTAGAGTCTTTCTTATCAAAAAATGTAATAATATCAGCAAAAACAGATCCATCACTTATTGGTGGTATTAAGTTGCGAATGGGAAATTTATTATTGGATGGTACAATTCGGGGTCAACTTGACAGAATAAAAAATGGATTAAATTAAAGAAATAGGATTAGCAAAAAATGGAAATAAAAACTGAAGAGATAAGAAATTTACTTAAAGCAGAAATTGAAAAATTTGATCTTGAAATAGATATCTCAGAAGTAGGGGAAGTATTGGAAGTAGGAGATGGTGTGGCACGCGTCAGTGGTCTTGAAAATGTCATGAGTTCTGAGCTTGTAGAATTGCCAAATAATGTTTTTGGAATGGCATTAAACCTTGAAGAAGATAATGTTGGTTTAGTACTGTTTGGTGAAAGTGAAAATATAAAAGAGGGTGATATTGCTAAGAGGACGAATAAAGTTGTAGAAGTGCCTGTTGGCGAAGGAATGTTAGGTAGAGTTGTTAATCCCTTAGGGCAACCTATTGATGGAAAAGGACCAATTCAATCTAATGAAACTCTTCCTATTGAGAGAAAAGCACTTGGTGTTTTGCAACGTCAACCCGTTAAGGAACCTCTTCAGACTGGTCTTAAATCTATTGATAGTATGGTACCTATTGGAAGAGGTCAGAGAGAGCTGATAATTGGAGATAGACAAACAGGGAAAACTGCTATTGCCATAGATGCAATAATTAATCAAAAGAAAACCCATGAAGTTGGTAGTCCAGTATTTTGTATTTATGTTGCCATTGGTCAAAAGGCATCAACTGTAGCGCAAGTAGTTTCCCAACTTGAAACATCAGGTGCTATGGATTACACAATAGTTGTTGCTGCTAATGCATCAGATCCTGCTCCAATGCAGTTTATTGCACCTTACTCTGGTTGCACTATGGGTGAATTTTTTCGTGATAATGGTCGCCATGCCTTAGTCGTATATGATGATCTCTCCAAACATTCACAGGCTTATAGACAAATGTCTTTATTATTAAGAAGGCCACCAGGAAGAGAGGCATTTCCTGGGGATGTTTTTTATCTTCATAGTCGATTACTTGAAAGAGCAAGTAAATTGAGTAATAGTTTAGGGGGAGGATCACTGACAGCTCTCCCTATTATTGAAACACAAGAAGGGGATGTGTCGGCATATATCCCAACGAATGTTATTTCAATCACTGATGGGCAAATTTATCTTGAGACAAACTTGTTTAATTCTGGAGTTAGGCCAGCAATTGATGTAGGTATTTCTGTATCACGTGTTGGGGGGAATGCTCAAATTAAGGCAATGAAAAAAATTGCTGGTATGCTTAGACTTGATTTGGCTCAATTTAGAGAGCTGGAAGCTTTTGCAAAATTTGGTTCTGATCTTGATAAATCAACACAGCAACAGCTTACTCGTGGCCAGCGAATGGTAGAAATTCTTAAACAGGATCAATATGTACCCATGTCTATTGAGAATCAAGTTGCAATGATTTGGGCCGGTAATAGCGGATATCTTGATGATATTGAATTAGAAAATGTGAAGCAATTTGAGAGTGAATTTGTTGCCTATCTTGAAAATAATTATAACTCTACCTTAAGTGAAATTACAGCAAAAGGTGAGTTAACAGATGAAATTATTTCTGATTTAAAAAAATCAGTTAATGAATTCAAAAAGGCATTTGTTTCGTAAAAAATGGCCAATCTTAAAGATATACGAGATAGAATAAAGTCGATTAAAAGTATTCAACAAGTTACTAAAGCTATGAAACTTGTAGCAGCAGCAAAGATGAGAAAAGCCCAAGAACGTATGGAAGAAGCAAGACCATATTCTGATCGATTATCTAATGTAATTATTTCTCTTTTGCCAGATGTTGATAGGACTTTGATCCCACTTTTGGACAAAAGAGAAATTAAACGTGAAGCTCTCGTAATTGTAACTGGTGATAGAGGTATGGCTGGTGCTTTTAATGGAAACATCATAAAAAAAGCGGAAGAAGAAATTTCTGAGATTGGAAAAGAAAATATTGACCTGATTTGCATTGGTAGGAAAGGTCGCGATCATTTTAAATCAAGAGGGTATGAAATTTTAGCAGATTATACGGACTTTTGGAATGACCTTCGATTTAATCATGCAATGAGTTTTGGAGAAGAGATTATCAGCCATTTTATTAATAAATCTGTTGATAGAGTAAGAGTTATTTATAATTGGTTCAAAAATATTGCGGTACAAGAAATTCATACTGAAGATCTCTTGCCACTTACTTATTCGGATGAGAAAATCAGATCAGTTGACCGTTTATATGAGCCATCAAAATCCGATATAGTATGCTCACTTATTCCTCGCCATTTAAATGTCCAGGTTTGGAAATATTTATTAGAGTCTTATGCAAGTGAGCAATCGGCTAGAATGGTAGCAATGGATAATGCTACTGAGAATGCTCAAGAATTGATCAAAGATCTAACATTGGATTTTAATAAAGCTCGTCAAGCTGCTATTACAAAAGAAATGCTCGAGATTGTAGGTGGTGCTGAGGCTTTATCAGATAATTAAATATGAAAGATGAAGGAATGAATAATACTGGAAAAATATCACAAATTATGGGTGCTGTAGTGGATGTTGTTTTTAAAGAAGGGGAAATGCCTAAAATTCTCAATGCTCTTGAGATTAATCAAAATGATCAAGAAAAACTTACTTTGGAAGTAGCTCAGCATATTGGTGATTCAGTGGTACGTACTGTAGCAATGGATTCCACTGATGGTCTTGTTCGGGGGCAAGCTGTGATAGATACAGGGGCTCCTATTTCTGTCCCAGTTGGAGAAAAGACTCTAGGTAGACTTTTTGATGTACTTGGTAATACAATAGATGAAAAAGAGCCACCAAAAACAGAGAAGAAGTATCCAATCCATCGGCCAGCTCCGGAGCACAAAGATCTTTCAACAAATCGTGAAGTGCTTGAAACAGGAATTAAAGTTGTTGATTTGATGGAGCCATATACTAAAGGTGGAAAAACAGGACTATTTGGTGGAGCTGGTGTGGGTAAAACTGTTCTTATTCAAGAATTAATACATAATATAGCTACAGAGCATGGAGGATATTCTGTTTTTTCTGGAGTTGGAGAAAGGACTAGAGAAGGCAATGACCTTTTCTTGGAAATGACCGAATCAGGTGTTATTGATAAAACTGTAATGGTTTTTGGACAGATGAATGAACCTCCTGGTGCTAGACTTCGTGTAGGACTTACTGGTCTTACTATGGCAGAATATTTCAGAGATGAAGAAGGTCGTGATGTTTTACTTTTTGTAGATAATATTTTCCGTTTTACTCAAGCAGGTTCTGAGGTATCAGCTCTTCTAGGAAGAATGCCTTCAGCCGTAGGATATCAGCCTACTCTTTCTACAGAAATGGGTGGTTTGCAAGAAAGAATTACTTCAACAAATAAAGGTTCCGTAACATCAGTTCAAGCAATATATGTTCCAGCTGATGACCTTACTGATCCTGCACCTGCAGCTAGCTTTGCCCATTTGGATGCAACTACTGTTTTGGATAGAAGGATTTCTGAACTAGGTATTTATCCTGCTGTAGATCCATTAACCTCTACTTCTAGAGTGCTTGATCCAAGAGTGGTAGGCGATCGACATTATAATGTTGCAAGGGAAGTTCAAAGAATTCTTCAAAAATATAAAGAATTACAGGATATTATTGCGATTCTAGGTATGGAAGAACTTTCCGATGAAGATAAAATTATCGTTGCCCGGGCTAGGCGGATTGAGCGTTTTCTATCTCAGCCTTTTTTTGTTGCAGAGCAATTTACTGGAACTCCGGGTAGATATGTAAAATTAGAAGATTCAGTTGATGCATTTGAAAGATTAATTAAAGGTGAATTTGATGATCTTCCTGAGCGAGCTTTTCTTTATGTTGGTACAATTGATGAAGTAGTGGAAAAAGCAAAAAAATTATAGTTAGGATTAAATTTGCTCCAGCTTGAAATCGTAACACCCACAAAAACACTTGATCAAGGCGAAGTAGATTATATTAGATGTCCTAGTACTGATGGTTTGTTTGGTTTAATGGCAGGACATGCTGATTCTATTTTTACTGTTTCTCTTGGAGAAATAAAGGTGAAAAAGAATAATAAGGAATATTTTTTTGCTACTAGCGGGGGCTTTGCTGATATTATGGATGGTAAGGTACAGCTTCTTCTTGAAACTATTGAAGAATCATTCCAAATAGATTCAAATCGCGCAAAAGATGCATATGATAGAGCCAAAAGTCGTTTATTTGATCATAAAGGAGATGAAGAGCGTTCCAAACTTGCACTATTTCGCGCAAAAAATCGACTTAAGGTTTCGAAACGCTAGAAAGGTAACTTTAAGAATTAATCAATCTAGAGTAAATTTTTTCTTAAGACATTTTTTTTATCAATTTTTCTTAATCATTAATTTCTATATAATATTCTAATATGTTTAAAAGATCTCATACATGTGGTGAACTAACTTTCAGAGAGGTTGGCCATAATGTAACACTAAATGGTTGGGTCAATAGTTCTCGTGACCATGGTGGGTTAATTTTTATTGATTTAAGGGACAGGTATGGTATAACTCAACTTACATTTAATGAAGAGACAAATTTAGAGGCTTTCTCTAAAGCAAAAAAACTTTCAATGGAAGATGTTATATCAGTTAAAGGTAAAGTCCTTAAAAGAGATCCTAAAGCAATAAAAAAGGAAATTTCTACTGGTGAGATTGAGGTTGAAATAAAAAACCTAATTATATTAAATGAATCAAAACCTCTTCCTTTCCTTATATCAGATAGGGCAAGTGCTTCGGAAGAAACACGATTAAAATATAGGTATCTTGAACTAAGAACTGAAGAGATGCAGAAAAATATGACTATTCGTCATAGGACTTATCAAGCAGTTCGAAGCTTTTTGTCAGGTAATGATTTTATGGAATTTGAAACCCCAGTCTTAATGAGAGCTACTCCGGAAGGAGCGCGAGACTTTCTTGTTCCAAGTAGACTTCACAAAGGTAAATTTTATGCTTTGCCCCAATCTCCCCAACAATATAAGCAAATACTGATGGTATCAGGTTATGATAGATATTTTCAGATTGTAAAGTGTTTTAGGGATGAAGATTTTCGAGCTGACCGTCAACCAGAATTTACACAAATTGATATGGAAATGTCTTTTGTAGATGAAGAAGATATACGTCAAATAGTTGAAGGTCTGGTAAATAATGTTATGAATGAAGTTTTGAATGAAAATCTGAAATTACCATTTCCAATAATATCATATGATGAAGCAATGAACCGTTATGGGACTGATAAGCCAGATATCCGTTTTGATCTTTCTTTAATAGATTTTTCAATTTTTTCTAAGGGGTCAAATTTAGAAACTCTTCAAACAGCTGATGAAGTGAAAGCTATAATCGTACCTAAAGGTGAAAGTTTTTCGAGGAAAATCATAGACGAACTTACTGCATTTGTGAAAGAGTTTTCTTCACAAGAGAAAAAAATACCGATAAGTGGACTTGGTTGGATGAAATATTCCAATAATGATTTTGCTGGAGGTATTTCTAAATTTTTTGATATAGAACTTAAAAGGGAAATAATTAAATCTCTTAATATGAATGAAGGAGATCTTATTCTTATAGCTGGAGGGGAAAAAGAAACAGTCCTTTCTACTATGGGGGCTCTACGTTTAGAAATTGCGCGATTACAGGGACTCATAAAACCTGGAGATTTTAAACCTGTATGGGTTTCAGATTATCCTTTATTTCATTGGGATGGAGAAAATGATAATTGGACATTCCTTCATCATCCATTTACTTCCCCCTCTAAAGAGAATATGGAAAATTTTGTTAATGATCCAAAGAATGCTCGTTCAAGGGCTTATGACCTTGTAATTAATGGTTGGGAAATTGCAGGTGGATCAATTAGGAATCATGATCCATTAGTTCAATTAAAAATTTTTGAAATTCTTGGTATTTCAAAAAAAGAAGCTAGAGACAAATTTAGTTTTCTACTTGAGGGGCTCAATTTTGGTGCTCCACCACATGGTGGGATTGCTTTTGGTTTTGATCGGTTTGTAATGATACTTGCTGGGGCTGAACAGATACGAGATGTTATTGCTTTTCCAAAAACAACTAGTGCTTTAAGCCTAATGGATGGTTCACCTAGTGAAGTACCTGACAGGCAAGTAAAAGAACTAGGTATTAAGTTCTGAAAAAAAGTTAACTTTTGATAGGGGAATTATAATGTCCACGGAGTTTTATGCTGGGCAAATTGATATATACTAAAAAGCATTTAGAAATGCTTAAGTAGAATTCTACGAAGTTTATTCTCATCTATAGAATTAAAATCAGCAATAACACCTGAATCAATATCCAATACTGCTGTAACTTTTTCTCCTTCAAACACTGGGACAACAATCTCTGAAGCTGTATTTTCGTCACAGGCGATATATTCAGGAAATCCTTTAACATCATCTACAATAAGACTCTTTCTTTTTTCAGCCGAAATTCCACAAACACCTTTTCCAAAAGGAATTACACTGCAGGGCACCATATCACCTTGATATGGACCTATCGTGAGAGTCTTTGGGCGAGAAACTATATAGAACCCAGCAAAAATAAAATGAGGAAAATGATGCTTTAGTACCCAGCTGATAATAGCCATTTTACCAATTTTATCAATACTATATTTATCATCATCATTTTCAATTAATGAATCAAGGTGTTCAGCAAGAGCTGTATATTTTTTAATTTTTTGATTCAAATAATAATTTTATTTAATATTATTTTCATGAAAACTCACGCCTTAGATAGGTAGAGGGTTAGTAGCTTTTTTTTCTAAATAAGAGAGACAATGAATTTTTTTCACGTTCAAATGCTGAATTAGTTTCGAAGAGGTTTACCTTTGGTTAAAAAAAACCTGATTCGATCTTGAGTTTTTTTCTCACCACAAAGCTGAAGGAAGGCTTCTCTTTCAATGTCTAAAATATATTGTTCATCTAATGGCTTATTTATTCCTCCTTTATTACCTCCAGTAATGACATAAGCTAATTTTTTCCCTATAATTTCATCATGTGCCGAAATCTTTCCTTGAATTCGATAACTTTTTAAAGCAACTTGCATAGCTGTTCGACTTCCTTTACCCGCTAGAACAATATCCTTTCTATAACTAGGTGGATGATAATTTTCTGCTAATTTTAAGGCAACTTCCTTTGATCGAAATATTAGATGATCTCTATTTATAATAATTTCATCATCTGATCGTAGATAACCAAGTTTGAGTGCATGGCTTGCTGAAGTTGAAACTTTAGCGAAACCTACAGTTTCCAAAGTTTTCTGACCTAATTGAAATGGCGTTAATGGCTTATTTTTATTTTCTTCAAGAATATTAAGAATAAACCTGAGGTTTCCACCAGCACCAGGGATTAAACCAACCCCTGCTTCTACTAAGCCCATGTATAGTTCAGTTGAGCATATACGTTTTGTAGCGGGGGCAGAAATTTCATATCCACCTCCTAAAGTAAAGCCAAATGGTGATACAATTACTGGAGCTTTAGAAAATCTAATTCTTTGAGTCAAGTCTTGGAGATTTTTAATTTCTTTTTCCATTAAATCCCAAGATTCATTTTCACAAGCTTCCAATATCAGGGCTAGGTTTCCACCAGCACAAAAATGCTGACCTTGATGACCTATGACCATTGCTTTATAATTTCCAGATTCTAAAAGATCAAGACCTTCATTAATTGTACTAGCAAGAGAATGATCAATAAGGTTCATTGTAGGTTGAATAATACTGTGGAATTCTATATTTAAAATTCCTTCACCTAAATCAATTATGGATGCACTTAAATTTTGTTTGACTAATCCACCCGAGTCTTTTGTTTGTAGAAGATTAATTTCTTTTTCGCGAAGATCAACTTTTTTATAGTTTGAATTTGGAAAGGAGTAAAAGGTCCTCCAGTAATTTTCTTTATTATAGAATGAGTCCTTTCCTGTGTCAAGCATAGTTTCTATCCATTCCGGTATATTTTTTCCTTCATCTATCATTTTATTTACTGACTTTCTAACACCAATAGCATCCCATGATTCAAAAATACCAAGTTCAAAACCATAGCCCCATTTCATAGCATTATCAATTCCAATAATCTCATTTGTTATCTCTGGTATTCTATTCGCTGAATAAATGAAGCTTTGGGCCATAGCTTCCCAGAAAAAATGTCCAGCTTTATCATCGCTATATGCCAAGGAATGTAATCTTTCTTTTATAGTCTTTTGCTCCCTTGCTAAACGATAACCATCAAAAGAAATTTTTTTCTGAGGAGTATACTCTAGTGTTTTGAAATCTAAAGAAAGAATTTCACTTTCAGTTTTTTTATAAAAACCTTCTCCAGATTTTTGACCGAATCTTCCAAGTTCAACAAGTTTATTAAGTATAGTTTCATTAGAGAAAAGAGCTCTTTGTTCATCCTTAGGACAATTTTCATATGTATTCTGTGCCACCATTTTAGCAACATCAAGTCCAACAATATCTAAAGTTCTATATACTGCACTTTTTGGCCTACCTATAATTGGACCCATTATTTTATCAACTTCTTCTACTTTCAATTTCATTTCTTCAGAAAGTTTGATGATGACCATTTGTCCATGGACACCAATTCTATTAGCAATGAAGTTTGGTGTGTCCTTAGCTAAAACAACACTTTTCCCAAGAATATTTTCAATTATAGAGACGAACCTTTTAACAACTTTTTGGTTTGCAAAAGAAGGTACTACTTCTACTAGTTTTAGATAACGAGGGGGATTGAAAAAATGAGTAAGGACAAAGCGTGAACGAAATTTTTCTGGTAGTACAATAGAAATCTTTGATGCCGGTAGTCCTGAAGAATTAGAAGATATAAGAATATTTTCATTAAGATATGGCGTTATTTTTTTGTAAAGAGAATGTTTGACCTTAATATCTTCAACTATAGCTTCAAGAACCCAATCTACTTCATTTAAACGTTGGATATCCTTGTCATAAGTGCAGATTTCAATAAGTTCAATGTTTTTTGGACTATACAATGGCGAAGGTTTCATTTTATGCAGGTTATTTAATCCCTTAGATACTAATTCATTATTTAAATCATAAAGAATAACATTGATTCCAGCATTTGCAATATGACCTGCAAGTTGAGCACCCATTGTTCCAGCCCCTAGAACAGCAACTTTATTTATTTTTTCAATCATTTTTTAACTTAACTGAGAAATATATTTATACATTACCCAAAAATGTGAAAAACTTCCTAACATAACAAAAACATGGAAAATTTCGTGAGCGCCAAGAACTTCTGGGTAAGGGTTAGGTTTATTGATAGCGTGAATTATAGCGCCTATTGTATATAATAACCCTCCAGAAATTATCCAAACTATAGCTCTAACCTCAACATTTTCAATTAACGGCCAGCTTGCAATTATAATAACCCACCCCATAAATAAATATGAGATTACAGAAAACCAATCTGGAAAATTGGACCAAAAAATTCTCATAAGAACACCTGATATAGCCAACAGCCATATAACACAAAGTAGGCTCCAACCCCATATACCTCGGAGAGGTATAAGGCAAATAGGGGTATATGTAGCTGCAATTAAAACATATATCGTAGCTTGATCAAGTTTTTTTAAGAGAATAATTTTTCTTGGTTTCACATTTAACCAATGATATAGAGTGCTTGCAGTATAAGTCAAAATCATTGAAAAACCGAAGATAGAGAATCCTATAATATGCCAAGGCTTGGCTGGGTTTGTTGATTCTAGAAATAAAATGATAAATCCAATAATGGCAAGAATCATTCCTATAAAATGTGTTATTGCACTAACAGGTTCTCTTATTTTATTTAACATATTATCTTTTTATGATTGTTGCTATTCCTTGGCCCGTACCTATGCACATAGTAGCGAGGCCGAAGGTTCCATTGACTTGTTCTAGAACATTTATTAGGGACGTAATAATTCTAGCTCCAGAACAACCCAGTGGATGACCTAATGCTATAGCACCACCGTTAAGATTTATTTTATTTGTTGGCCAATCACCACTTTGTATCACAAAAAGAGATTGTGCTGCAAATGCTTCATTAAGTTCAATTGCATCAATATCTTTTATTTTTAGGCCTGCCTTTTTCATAGCCTTCTTAGATGCGGGCAAGGGTCCTTTTCCCATACGATTCCATTCTACGCCTGCGATTGATCGTGATATTACTTCAGCTCTAGGATCAAGGTCATGTTTTTCAGCAAAATTATTGCTAGTAAGAAGAATTGCTGCTGATCCAATAGAAACAGGAGAACTTGAAGCTGCTGTAACTGTACCATTTTCAATAAAAGCTGGATCTAATGAACGTATTTTATATTCGTTGGGTATCATGGGCCCTTCGTCAACATTAATAATTGTACCATCTTCCAATTTGATTGGAACAATTTCATTTTTGAATCGTCCTTCAGTTTGAGCTAAAATAGCTTTTTTATGGGAATCTATTGCAAAACTATCTTGTTCTTCTCTAGAAATTCCTAAGTCTTTCGCTAAAAGTTCGGCTGTTTCTCCCATTCCTATATAATAATCTTTCTCTGCTAAATCTGGATGAAAATCTGGATTAAATCCTCCCATTGGAACAGAAAACATATCTTCAACTCCTGCAGCAATTCCAACATCAATATCCCCAACTTCTATTGCTTGACTTATTTGGTGGAATGCATCCATTGATGAACCACAAAATCGGTTGACAACTTTTCCACAAGTTTGAATGGGCATTTCAGCTAAAATTCCTATTGAACGTGCGAGAAGCATACCTTGTGGTCCTTCAGGAAATGCACAGCCTACTACTATATCTTCTACATCTTTTTTTGAAATATTTTTAGTACGATTAATAAGTTGAGATATAATCTGGGAGGTAATGTCATCAGCACGAATGTTCCCAGCTATTTTCCCTCTTTTTACACCAATAGGAGAACGTACAGCATCGATAATTACACTTCTTGTCCCTGGCATATAACCTCCTAGAAAGGAATATTTCCTTTAAATGGAAACATGAGATATAACATTTGAAAATTCACAGAAATTAATTTTTTCTTTTATTAGAGTCCTTAATTATTTTTCAATAGTTAATGGCATATTTAGACATAATAAATATTATTTAAAGAGAACAGATAAAACAAATCCTATATATAAGACTAAAATAGTCCAATATTATCCTTGGAATAATATATTTAATGAGCATATATTTAGTAATGAGACTGAGTCTCATTATTGAAAAGGATAAGGGATCATATTAATGTTTGTGAAAATTTTTGGGATTTTATTTATTAATGTTTCTTTTATTTTGGCTTCTACTACAATTACTGGTGATGTAGTAAATGCCAAATCGGGGAAACCTATTCAAGATGCAAATATCCGAATTTTAAAATCAGATTTAGGTGATGCTTCTGATATAGATGGCAGTTTTCTAATTACTCTTAAAATGGGAGGAAGTTATACAGTTGTAGCTTCAGCAATTGGTTTTGAAATGAAGGAAAAAGAAATTATTTCTAAACATGGTGAAGATGTCCATATCCAGTTCGAACTTTTACCTTCTATTATTCAACTTGATCCTATTATGGTATTAAAAGAGAGATCAAGTGTTGTTGGTTTAGGGCATAATTTTTTGCGAATTCCTGGTTCTGCAAGTGTAGTTACTCAAAAAGATTTAGAAAAATATAATGATTCAGATATTAACAGAATTATAGCTCGAATTCCTGGTGTATATGTTCAAGAGGAAGATGGTTTTGGTTTACGTCCTAATATTGGTATGAGAGGGACTGGTGTTGAAAGAAGTTCGAAAATTAATCTAATGGAAGATGGTATTCCAATCGCACCTGCACCATATGCCTCACCAGCAGCATATTATTCTCCTACAGCTGGTCGTATGGAATCTTTTGAAGTACGTAAGGGATCTTCTCAAATAAAATATGGTCCCCATACAACTGGTGGCGCCCTAAATTATGTTTCCACTTCAATTCCTGAAGATTTTCGTGTAAAGGCAAAACTTTTTGGAGGTCAATTTAATACCATAAAATCTCATATTAATGTTGGTGGTTCAAGTGAAACATTTGGATATCTTATAGAAACATATATTGATAAAACTAATGGATTTAAAAATCTTGACCATGCCGGAAGTAATACTGGTTATAACAAGTCTGATTATTTAGCTAAAGTTCGATTTAATACACCAAGTTCATTCTCCATGCCTGCAGCCTTAGAGGCAAAATATAGTGTTACGGACGAATTAAGTAATGAAACCTATCTAGGCGTATCAAGGTCTGATTTTCAGACCAACCCTCATAGAAGATATGCGGCATCTGGTATAGATGAGATGGATGCTGACCATACCCAGACGGTCCTAACTGCTGTAGTAAAACCATTAAACAGTATAGATATTACAGCTGCCTATTATAATAATAACTTTGACAGAAACTGGTACAAGTTAAGTAAAGCAAATGGGAGTAGTATTAGTTCAATTCTTATTGATGGCAATAATCATTCTTCCTATTCACTTTTAAGTGCTGAGGATACTGATGATGATATATTCCAAATCAAAGCTAATAATAGAATATATGAATCAAAAGGTTTTCAGTTTGTAGCAAACGGCAATTTTTCTATATTCAACACATCTCACAATATTATGGTTGGATTCAGAAATCATTCTGATGAAATGGATCGTTTTCAAAAAGTTGATAGATATGGTATGAGCTCAAAAAAACTTGTTATGACCACTGAAGGTATATGGGGTACTGGCTCTAAGAATAATAGGTTCTATTTAGCTGATGCAAAATCATACTTTATTGAAGATGTATTTGATATTGGAGTGATGAGGTTTACACTTGGAATTCGTGCTGAAGATTTAACTATTACCCGAAAAGATTGGAAAGGTGATGCTTCTGGAGGTGAAGGTTCATGGAATGATCCATTCCGTATATTGACCCCTAGTATAAAATCAAAAAAAATTAATACTATTGTTCCAGGTGCTGGTTTAGTCTGGAGTCTTTCTCCTTCATTAAGTCTTATGAGTGGAATTCACAAAGGTTTTTCACCTCCTGGTCCAGGTGTTGATGAGGAAGAAGAAGTACAACCTGAAGAAAGTATAAATTTGGAAATAGGTATTAGGTATAATTCAGGTCTGACTTCTATTGAATCAATAATCTTTAATAATAATTATGAAAATTTGCTTGGAGATGACACTCAATTTGCGGGAGAAGGAACTTATGATCAGTTCAATGCTGGTGAAGTAAATATCAAGGGACTTGAGTTAGTAGCGAGTCACATTTTTCGAATGGATAAAAAAAAGATTCCAATTCATTTGAGTTATACATTTACATCAACCGAATTCCTTTCAAACTTTGAAAGTAGTTTTGATCCTTGGGGTACTGTAAGTGCTGGAGATGAACTTCCTTATGTTCCAAATCATCAACTATTTGCTGAGGCAGGATTGGAAAGTGAGCTGTTAAGTTGCTATTTTCGTTTTCGTCAAATAGGTAGGATGCGAACTGTTGCAGGTTCTGATAAAATCACTCCTCTTTTTTCTACGGATGATATTTCACTACTCGATTTTTCTGTAGATTATACTATAACTGAATCAAATATTCTTTTCGTCAATATTTATAATATTTTCAATAATAGTTCTGTGGTTGCTGCACGTCCAGCTGGTCTTCGCCCTACCATGCCAAGAAACATTGTCGCTGGTATTAAAATCAAACTTTAACTTTTAAAAAATATTATTTATAATTTTATTTTAATAGAAAACAATGCAGTTTAAATTTCGACCCATGAGTCTAAAAATGAACTTAAAGTTCATATATAATTTTTATTATCAGAAAAGTTTTTGGAGATCAGATGATATCATTTAGAAAAAAAGAAGAAAGAGAGCTAAGGCGTAAACGAATCCTAGAAGGAGCATTATCTGTTTTCCAAAAGAATGGTCTAGAAGCTGCTACTATGGATGAAATAGCCAATGAAGCTGGATTCGGTAAGGCTACACTCTATTACTATTTTAATTCGAAGGAAGAAGTCTTTTGTGCCATAATGGAAAACGGCTGGAAGCCCCTTTGGGAGGAAATAGAGGAAACTATTCATAAAGAAGATCATTCTGCCCATGATTTATTTTTAGATGCGCTTAGTGCTATAACAAAAATTATTTTGAAAGATAAAAACCTCTATCGTTTTCTTTTTACTGCCCCCAAAGCAATAGTCAATATGTCAGAGAATGATCAAAATTGGCGTTCTTATCAAGATAGGCTATATGGTTCCCTCCGAGGACTATTGGAAGAAGGAATGGCCAATAGTGAATTCCCTCAAACAGATGCTGAGCTTTTATTTCGTGCGATTGGTGGGTTATTTCATGGAATTCTTTTCCTTGGCTCAGAAGAGAAGGAAGTATCCAGAGAAGATATCCAAAAATTATTTGATCAGTTTCTGACTACTTCAAAAGAAAAAAAGTAGAGAAATGCACATATATTATTTAAAGGTTACTTTAGTATTATTCTATCTTTTTCTACCAGTTCAATCAATTATAGCTCAAGAATTTTCTATAGTTTCAGGAATTGTAATTGATAGTGAAACAGAAATTGGTCTTTCTAACGCTAATATAATATTCCCAGATCTTGATATGGGAACATCTACGGATGACTCAGGTAGATTTATTCTAGAGAAACTTCCCATAGGATCTCATCGTTTTGAAGTTAGTATTATTGGCTACAAGAGGAATATTTCAACTGTAGACTTATTAAAAGATGAAAATAATCTGATTATAAAATTAGACGTAGAACCTCTTATTATGGACAAGGTTGAAGTTCAAAGTCTTATAACATCACGTCTTTCTACAGAAAAGGTTGAGATTATATCAGGAGATCAGATAGCGAAACAAGAAATTCAATCACTTTCGGAATTATTAGAATCAGTACCTGGTGTTGATGTTCAAACTGCTTACTCACTTGGAAGGAATGTCAATGTTTCAATCCGGGGTTCTTCTGATTATAAACCGGGTGGTTATAATAATAGAGTTTTGCTTTTATTAGATGGATTCCCAATTCTTATTCCTAATAGTGGAGCAGCAGATTGGAATGCTATTCCCATTAATAATATTCAACGTGTTGAAGTATTGCATGGCCCTGCATCAGCTCTCTATGGTCAAAACTCCATGGGTGGTGTCATCAATCTTATTACCAAAAATTCTAAATCAAGAGATAAGCCATCCTTTGGCTTATCTCTTGGAAACTATGGTGCAAAAAGGTTTAATGCCTCTAGTGGTTTTTCAGTAGGATCTTTCAAAGCTTTCGGGGATATAAGTACTATTTCATCTGATGGGCATCGGTTCAATTCTGATTCTGAACTATTTCGATTATCAGGAAAGTTAGAGCAAAATAAAGGAGATGGAAAGCTTCTAACATTATCAACTATTTTTACAGAATCTATGACGGGTCATCCAGGTTTTGTGACGCCTGATCGACCATCACTAGTTTCTTATAGAGTATCAAGACGTTCATCTCGTTATCTCCAAATACATCATCGGTTAAAATTTAAAAGAAAAATAGCCTGGAGTAACTCGTTAGCTGTTCATAGTTTTCTAACAAATTATAAAGATCGAAAAGATACACCAGCAGATGCTATAGAAGGTAACAGTCGATATGATGATTTAAGCATTACTGGTAGGAGTGAATTGTTTTCTATGCTGTCCTCTAATACGTTAATAATTGCTGGTATTGAAGGAAGTTTTGATAAATCTAATGTAACAGTAATGAATCCAATTTATGGGACTCCTGTTCAACAAACATTGGCTTCCTTTCTTCAGGCTAGAAAGTCTTTTGGGGGTGGCTGGTCTTTTGTGTCTGGATTGAGAGCAGATTATAGACGAGTAGATCCTGGAAATAATTTTTCTCCCCGTTATTTTAAAGCATTATCTCCAAAGCTTTCAATTAACTATCGTTATTCTACCAAAGGGATCTTATTTCTTTCAATCAATAAAGGTTTCAGGGCTCCATCATTATCCGAACTTTATCTTCTTCATGCAAGTAGTTATGGTCTTTTCCTTCAAGGAACACCTTCCCTTAATGCAGAGTCTGTTTGGGCTTTAGAAGTAGGATATAAATATGATTATTCCAAAAACTTATTTTGGAAAGCACAATTATTTTATAATCGTTACCGTGACATGATTGATTTTGTTTATGCAGTACCTGTCAAAGCATTGAATTGGCAAAGTATTAGTTCATCTGGTGCGGAGCTTCAATTACAAACGAACTTAAGAAAAAACGTAAGACTTTCTTTTGATTATAGCTTTCTTTATATGGAAAATCTAACTGGGGATTCACCTTTACTTTATAGACCTAAGCACAAATTTAATGGTATATTGACCTTTAATAAGAAAAAAATATTTGCATCGATTTCAGGACGTTTTGTTTCTAAACAATTGTATGAGAATTTTCTTTCTCACGATTATGATTTAGTTGATGATAAAGTAATCTTTCCACTCAAGTGGATGCCAAGTCTTTTTCTAGTAAACGCAAATTTTTCATACAAATTTCATTCAATCATATTTTCGACAAAAATTGAAAATATTTTTGATAAAGAATATCAACTGATCCAAGATTACCCAATGCAAGGAAGAACTTGGATCTTTTCAATCTCAAATAAACTAAACACAAAGGAGTAAGAAGTGATTCGAGATATATTAAAGGTTAGAGTCGGTTTACTTATCATAATCAGTATATTAGTATTTACTGCTTGTGAATCTTCAACTGAATCTACACCTGAATCAGCAATGATTTCAGGTACAGTGAATTTTTCAGGCGAATGGCCATCAGGCGGAAATGTATTCATATCTCTGCAGGCCAGTTGGCCACCAACTGGTGGTGGTGCACCATATGGAGTTATTCAAGTTTCGGGGCCACTTGAATCATTTGAATATGATTTTGAAGATGTTGCTTTTGGAACTTATGGTGCAATAACAGTATCTTGGTTAGATCCTAATGATCAGAATCCAGCAACTAATCAACATGTAATAGGTGCCTATGGAGGATCAATTCAAGCAGGGTTTATGGATGCTACTACTATGACATTTTCTGAAGATGATCATGAATTGAAAGATGCTAATATTACTGCTAATTTTAGTTTTATAAAGGTTGGACCATCCTGATATAATTATCCTTAATCCATCACACTCAGAACTATTTAGTATCTGGGTGTGATGATTCGCTTTTTTCAGTTAAATTAAGACTATTGTTAAAGGAGTTAATTGTGGCAACAAAGAAAATAATTTCAAAACTAAATGCTCAAGTCAAAATGGAGCAAACTGCTTCTCAAATTTATCTGAGTATGGCTATTTGGTGTGAACAAAATGCATTGGAAGGTTCAGCAACTTTTTTCTATTCTCAATCTGATGAAGAAAGATCTCACATGCTAAAAATAATCAGATATATTAATAGTATAGGAGGAATTGTGGATTTGGAACATATAGATTCTCCTTCTTACAAATATTCTTCATTGAAAATGATTCTTGAGAAAGGTTTAGAGAATGAGAAGAAGGTTTCAGCTTCAATAAATGAATTAACAACTTTTGCATTATCAGAAAGAGATTTTGAATCTTTTAATTTTCTCCAGTGGTTCATATCTGAGCAAGTTGAGGAAGAGCAAAAATTTCAATTTATTTTGGATAAATTTGAATTACTAGGCAATGATGGTCGGGCATTGTATTCTATCAATAAACTTATGGGAAGAATAACTGCTTCTGCGGAAGAAGAACAGGGAGAATCTAATTAATTATTCCTAGCTGCTTATATTTTTCTTTATATTTTTCATAGAGGGATTTATGCCGATCACTCATATCAATCTTCTTACCTTGTATATAAACTTGCTCTACTTCTGTTGTAATTTCTAAAGGGTCTCCATCTGAAATTATTAGAGTTGCATCTTTACCCTTTTCTAAAGATCCAACCTGATCAGATATTCCTAATATTTTTGCTGCATTAAGGGTTACGGATTTTAATGCTTCATCTTTCGGTAATCCATAAGCTACAGCTTTTGATGCTTCGTATGGAGTGTTACGATGATTTGACGCTCCTCCTGTAGCCATTGATATAGCAAACTCAACACCTGCTTCATATAATTTTAGAGGACCAGTAAAAGGAGTGTCAAAATCTTCCCACCTTCTTTTGGGAAGAGAGTTTACTGTTTCATAGATAACTGGAATTTCATATTTCTTTAATAAATCAGATGCTCGCCAAGCATCGTATCCACCAACAATTATAATTTTTATATTCTGGCGATTTCCCCATTCAATAGCACTTTGAATTTGTCGAATTTCATTTGCATGCATAAAAACAGGTATTTCACGTCTTAATACAGGAAGCATTGATTCCCATCGTAAGTCGGTATCAAATAAAGTTCCTCCTGATTGAAGAGAAGCAGCTTTTGCTAAAAGGTAACGTCGTGATTCTTCAAAAACATTGTCAAGTTGATAAAGTATTTTTTCTCGATGTTCTTTGGCTTCTTCCTCTGTTATTTTATAGTACCTAGAATATGTTCCTCCCATATCTGGCCAGTTAATATGGATACCAACTGGTGCTTTGAGGGTAGCTGTTTCCCATGTCCAACCATCTAACATCATTATTGCTGAGCTTCCTGAGATAAGTCCTCCTGTTGGACATGAATGAGCAATCAATACTCCGTTTGAGCGAGTAACTGGAATGATTTCAGAATCAGGGTGGTAAGCTACTTCGGCCCGGACATTAGGATTAATTTCGCCTCTTTCGGAAAAGTCTCTAGTTACTGAAACAGCTCCTATTTCTGTTAGTCCCATAATGCTCGAAGCCGCAATGATTCCTGGGTATATTCGTTTTCCTTTAAGATCTATTGTCTGGGTATTACCTGGAAAATTGGTAATTCGCCGTCCTATAGCTTTAATGATTCCTTTATCGAATAAAATGGCTCCTTTATTAATTTTTCTACTAGAAACAGGATAAATATCAGCATTTACTAATAAGATAGGATTTTTCTGAGGCGGGGCAGGAATTTGATCAGATGCTATTGTAAATGTGGTGAGACAGAAAACGAGTTTAATAGTTAATTTTCTCATTCCATTATTCCTTCAGTACAACTAAATGGTTTAGAATCAAGGAAAAATAAATCACTTTTTCTGTTCTTATTTGTAGATAATTGATCATCACTTGAAAGTATTTTCTGGATTAATATATTTCTCTCTTCTTTTACTTTAGCTCTCATTTCTCTATCCTTTGTTAGATCAAAATACTTTTTCCCATCAATCCATGTTTGTTCACAAACACTATACATTGAAAGTGGGTTACCATTCCAAATAACAAAATCAGCATCTTTCCCAGTTTCTATAGAGCCGACTTTACTATCTATCCCAAGTTGTATAGCTGGGTTGATTGTAACAAAACGAAGTGCATCTTCTTTTTTCATTGGGCCATATTTGGCTGCCTTTGCTGCTTCTGTATTTAATCTCCTAGCGAGTTCACCACTATCAGAATTAAAAGAGACAACAACACCAGCTTTTTGCATTAATGGACCGTTAAAGGGAATGGCATCAATAACTTCAAATTTATAAGCCCACCAATCTGAAAAGGTTGAGGCACCAGCACCTACTTCAGCGATAGCTTCAGCAATTTTGTACCCCTCGAGTACATGTTGAAATGTTCCAATTTTGAAATTGAAATCTTGTGAAATACGTACCAACATCAAGATTTCATCCTGACGGTATGAATGACTATGAACAAGTCTTTGCCCATCTAGAATCTCTACCAGTGCATCTAATTCAAGATCGGGTCGCAGTGGTATTCTTCTACTACCCTCTAATCCAAATAACTTCTTTTTTTTATACTCAATTGCGGTTATGAATGCGTCTCGGATAACTTGTTCAACACCCATTCTTGTTTCAGGGTATCGTCCCCAACTACGGACTCTTTTAACATTTTCTCCAAGAGCAAATTTGATTCCTTTTGGAGCATCTTTAAATAATAGATCATCGGGTGCTGACCCCCATCGTAATTTTATGATCGCATTTTGGCCTCCAATAGGATTTGCTGAACCATGTAATATATTAATTGTAGTTACACCTCCAGCCAATTGCCTATAAATATTAATATCATCACTATTAATAACATCTTGAATTCGAACTTCAGACGTTACGGATTGTGCTCCTTCATTAATTGAAAAAGTAGCACTATGACTATGACAATCAATGATGCCAGGTGTCACATGTTTTCCTCTTCCATCAATAGTCACGGTATTTTTTATATTTTTTGAGATTTTAAGATTTTTTCCAATCTTCCATATTTTTCCTTTCTTGACTAAAAGGTCACTGTCTTCTATCACACCTTCAGAACCCATTGTCCATATTGTAGTATTTTTAACTAAGATTAAATTTGGTTCAGAAGGGAGATTTTCTAAACCAAATGCTCCTTCTGGATAACGGATTCTAAGCGTACTTGGGTTGCTTCTAAAACTTTCTAGTTTGCTATTGTCTTGCTTAAATGTATTTATTCTTCGAGCAAACCAATCTATTTCTCCTCCATTAGGAGTTCTTCCTTTGCCTTCTGCATAGTCATCTTTGATCGAACCTGAAAATCGTATTATACCATCTATACCGATGGCTTCTCCTTTCATTAAAAAACTCAACATATTATTGGAAGTCAGTTTTAGAGATCTTAACGGGATCGATAGGTTGTTGTTGAATAATTCTCCTAAAGGTTTTGATCTCTCACCTTTTATATGAAGAGAGTCGATCCTCACATAATCATTAAATCGCCATTGCATTACCCAGTCTCCACGTGTATCTGACTCAGGCTTTGATTTGAAAGAGTATTCTATGCCTTTAATCCAGACAGATTCTACATGGCTATTTTTATTGAAGTAATCTCCATTTGTTACGATAAGATTTGCAATTTTACCTTTTTCAATGGTTCCTAATACTTTGCTAAGGCCAAGCTTTTTTGCTGGAGTTAATGTTAAAGCTGAAAGTGCATCCTTTTTTGAAAAACCTTTATTCACCATTTTAATAAGATTGTTTTTAAATTGTTTTTGATCTTCAAGGCCATTGGTAGTAAATGCAAAGGGGATATTTTCTTCAGCTAATTTATGAGCATTTTCAGGTGCCAAATCCCAATGTCTAAGTTCCTCATTTGAAATTTGTAAAGCAGCTTCCCAAGTAGAAACATTTGGTTTATCAGGAAAATTAATTGGAAGAATTATAAAACTATTTAATTCTTTAATTTCCTTTAAACGTCTATATTCATAACCACTCCCTTTTATCCAGGTAGTTAAATTAAACTCTGCCCCAATATTGCCAGCTCTAAGCGCTCCGAGTTCTTCATCTGTCATAAAAAGAATAGGCTCTTTATTTTCAATGTGGGAAAGAAGTGTGGCCAATCCTCGATCTTTTTCTGGTTGATTATTTGAGTCTGGGAATCTTTTATAAGTATCCCAAGCTTTTCCATACCATTTTGTATCGTAGAATGTTTGTCGAATAAGTGCTACAGCACCTAATAATGAGTTTGGATAAATTGGATCACTCCAAATTCCATATTCAAAGCCAATAGACTGAACAGGTCCTTTTTCAGCTATAACAGAACTTTGAGACCATTTTCCAAGATGTATAAGAGAAGATTTCCCTCGGAAAATTCCGGAACCAGGAACAAGATGTGCTACTGTGAAGCCAAGGCTTCTAAGAGAATCTGCACTTTCTTCTAAAAGGTTATATTCGTCCAGAACAGAATAATCTGGCCTTACTTTTGGATTCCAGTGAGAGGTAATGGTTGCTTTCCTTTTTTGATCATCTTGATTGAGTAAGACTTCTTTGGATTTTTCAGGTCTCTCTAAGTAACTCTCAATAAACCCAGCATATATAGTCTTTCCAGATAGATCTATTTCAAAAGCATCATCAGGAACTCGAACCGTTTTGCCTACGGATTCAATAAGTCCTTCACGAATGATAATTTCGCCTGATTCAATTATTTCACCTGGTGATGGAATAATCTTAGCACCATGTAGAAAAAAAACATTGGGTGTTTTATGATGGATAGTTTGACTAGGATTGACAGGTTTTACTTGAGAATGAAGAAATTTAGGGTGGAAAAAAACCCCAATTATTAATAGATAAGTATAAAGTGATTGAATCATAAGCTTTGGCAATCAATTAAAATAGAAATTAAGAAATAACAGGCAGATTCTTTCTAATATTTTGTTGATTGTTTTTTTAAATAAGTTTTTTAAATCCATAACCCCCGCCACCTGGGGTCTTAATTATAATCCTATCTCCTGGCTTTACTATTTTATCTACTTTTCCTTTAAGTAATAATCTCTTGCCAGATGCTTTAATTAGACGGTTCTTTCCAGCTTTACCAGATTTTCCACCGGCCATTCCATAAGGCTGATATTTTCGTCTTTCTGATAGTATTGTCACTTTTCTTTTTTTTAAGAATCGAACTTCGCGTATGGTTCCATCTCCACCATTGAATTTCCCAGATCCTCCAGAACCTTTTCGAATTGCATAACGTTCTAACCTGATTTCAGGATAACGAAATTCCAAGATTTCTGGATCTGTAGCAAGTGTATTTGTCATATGTACTTGGACAGCAGATTCACCATGATTGCCATCAGAAGCACCTGAGCCACCTGCAATAGTTTCATAATATTGTTTTCCCGAACCATCTAATTTCCCAAAGAGAAAGTTGTTCATAGTTCCTTGTGAAGCTCCTGAAAGACCAAGTGCACCAATAAGAACATCTGTTATCCTTTGAGAAGTTTCTACATTTCCTCCAACTACAGCTGCTAAATGATTAGGTCTCAAAAGAGATCCTTTTGGGATAATGATTTGGATTGGGTCAAGGCATCCTGAGTTGAGAGGTATATCTTCATCTATCATTAGTCGGAAAACATAAAGTACAGCAGCTTTTGTAACTGCTACGGGAGCATTAAGATTACTTTCTAGTTGAGAACTTGTTCCTGTAAAATCAACTATGGCTCTGCAAGAATCAGGAGGTTGGGTACCGCTTTCAATAATTATATTAACTATAATACTTTCGCCACTATCAAGGAAATCTTCAAATGACAATTCCATTTTCTCCTTACCATTTAAATATTTATAAAGAGCTCTTCTGACAGCCTTTGAAGCATTAGAACGAATATATTTCATATATGCATGCACAGTTTTAAGCCCATATTTTTTAATCAATTTTTCTGTCTCAAGAATACCCTTATGAACAGCTGCAACTTGCGCTTTTGCGTCTGCGATACGTTCAGGAATATTACGAGCAGGATAATCTCCGGAAGAAAGAACTTCAATTAATTCTGAGGAACGAAATTTACCTTCTGAAACAAGTTTAAAATTGTCGATTATTACACCTTCATCTTGAATTGATTTTCCAAATGCAGGCATAGAACCTGGTGTTATACCACCGATATCTGAATGATGACCTCTACTTGCAACAAAGAATACGGGAGTTTTTTCAATGGAAAAAACAGGGGAAATCACGGTCAAATCTGGAAGATGAGAACCGCCTCGATGAGGATTATTTATAAGAAATATGTCACCTTGCTTCATGCTTTTTTTATTTTCATCTATAATGGTTTTAACTGATTCGCCCATTGCGCCAAGATGGACAGGCATATGGGGAGCATTTGCCACTAGATTACCTTTTTGATCAAAAATAGCGCACGAAAAATCAAGCCTCTCTTTGATATTTACAGAATGAGCAGTTCTAGTTAGTATGTGACCCATTTGTTCAGCTATATTCATGAATAGTTTATTGAAAACTTCCAACATTACAGGATCTTTGTTGATCCCAACATGAAATTGTTTTTTGGAAATTTGAGTAAGTATTATATGACCAAACGAATTAATCTCAGCTTGAAATTCTGGCTCAATGAGAATAGTTGAGAACTTATCAATTATTATTCCCGGACCAGAGATTTTAAATCCAGGATTAAGTTCTGATAGTTTATACACAGGAGTATTTATGGATTTCTCTTGAAATCTTACATTAATCGATGTTGATGTTGGAAGAAGTGATTCTTTATAGTTTCCAGTTTTTACTTTTTCTTTATAATTATCTCCTTGACCTATTACTTCAATCCTAAGGTTAACTACCTCCAAATTTCCTTGGCCAAAAAATCCAAAAAACTTTCTATGAAGTTTGTAAAAATTATTTTCCATTAACTTGAAGCTACTAAAAGGGATGGTAAGATATTTATTTGTATTTCGTAAGCGAATATCAAGAAATTTTTTAGTTTGAATTTTTGAATTATTAAATCCCTTTTTTATAAGTTCATTCTTTAGTTTCTGGCTCATTTTATTTAATTGATATTCAAAATAGGCCATATTTTTTTCAATAAATGGTTCTAAAATAGACCGAATGGCATATCGTGTTTGATCAGATATGGAAATTCCATATGCTGAAAAAAGACCAGCAAGTGGATGAATTAAAATTTTTTTTATATTAAGTATTTTTGAAATGCCGCAGACATGTTGTGCAGCTGCACCGCCAAAGGATACAAGTGTATGATTACGTAAATCAAACCCTTTATTTACAGAAATTTCCTTTATTGCCGAGGCCATGGTCTCATTTGCGATTCGAATGAAACCAAGAGCAACTTCTTCTTCAGACATTGAAGTTTTTGAAGAAGTGTTTATCTCTTTTGTAATTTTCTTAAAATGAGTATGAGTTTTTCCTAAATCAAGAAATTGGTCATTATTTGGACCGAAAGTTTTAGGGAAGTATTCTGGTAAAATACGCCTAAGCATTAAGTTAGCATCAGTAAGCGCTAGTTGATCCCCAATACCATAACATACTGGTCCTGGATTTGCCCCTACTGAATCAGGACCAACTCTCATTTTTTCTCCATCAAACCACAGAATAGATCCTCCACCAGCTGCGACAGTATTAATATTTATGCTATTAGTTTGAAAGGAAATACCATCTAAAGTAGATTCTTCTAATTTCTCATAATCCCCCGCAAATCTTGAAACGTCTGTGGAAGTTCCTCCCATGTCAAAAGAAATAGTTTCCGACATCATATTAAGCTCAGATATTTTTGCTGCACCTATGACTCCTCCGGATGGTCCAGACATAATAGCATCTTTACCTTTAAAACCTTCAGCATTAATCAATCCACCAGAACTCTGCATAAACTCTAGAGGAATATTCCCTATTTCTTTCTTTAGTATATTAATGTATTCTAATAATATTGGACTAAGATAGGCATCTATGACTGTTGTTTGACCTCTGCCTAAAATCTTAATAGTTGGCATTATTTTATGTGAGACAGTAACATTATTAAACCCTATTTTATCTGCTATATCCGCTATAAGTAATTCATGTTCTTTATTTTTCCATGCATGCATAAGTACTATAGCAAGTGAAGAAACATCTTTATCAAACAAATTCTCTAATTGAAATTTTGTGAATTTTTCATCAAGAGGACGTATTATTTTACCTTGATAATTCATCCTTTCTTTGACTTCGATAACAGTATTATAAATTTGTAATGGTTTTTTGATAGCAAGTGCGAATAGTTCTGGTCTGGTTTGATTCCCAATAGCTAAAAGATCACCGAAACCTTCAGTAATTACTAAACATGTTGGAGCGCCTTTTTTCTCTAAAATAGCATTAGTGGCAACGGTAGTTCCCATTCTAATTCTGGTTACAGCTGATTCTGGAATTGCTTCATTAGTTGACAGACCCATTATTTTTCGAATACCTTCAATTGATGGATCAGAATATTTATTTGATTTAGAAAGAATTTTTTGTGAATGTAATTCTCCTTCTGGATCAAATCCTATAATATCGGTGAATGTTCCTCCCCTATCAATTGCGAAAGACCATCCTTTTTTATTATTATGATTCATATCATCTCAGATCATTTTTTAAATATCAGTATTAAATAAAATTGATATTTGATTAAAGGCTTATAATTCTGGAATAAATAGACCTGCAGTTTCTAAAGCCATATTATTAATAGTAGAGAATTTTTATATATCAATTTTACTTTTTGCGGTTTCAGTTTTTGTTCTATTTAGAAAAGAAACAAAATCTGTACCGCCTGTTCCCAAGTATGTTTTTTCATCCATTTTCTGTCTTTTAATATAATTTAAAGCGATTTTCAGATGCTTATTTCGAAAAGCTTCCAAACTTTCAAAACAGAGATTGATCTTTTCTTTTAATTCAGATATACCTGAATTATCAATATAATCCTTAAGTGGTGTTTGTGACTGAATATATTTAATAAAACCCCGGTGTTTTCTAGGCATATAATTTCTCATTTCTAAAAGGAATGGACTTGAATCAGGATGGTTATGACTAACACCTAGGATCAAGTCGATAGATTGAAGCAATGAACTTTGAGCGGCACTTCCACCAATAAACTTCATTGGATTATCACTAACACCTTCATAAATCACACCCTTATCAGGCCAGCCAGAAAGGAATGGTCTAATTTTGAAATAAAAAACTTTTGGGCTACATTTTTCAGGTATCCGTTCCAATATAGATAAACTTTTTCTAATTGATAACACAATTTTGTCTAGATTATGGTAGACATTTTCATAGTTTCCTTTAGATGCATCTTCAAGAGCAACTAAAGATGCGTAAAGAGCTTTTGCACCGGTATATTCGATCGCTACAGCTGTAAGAAAAAACCAATCTTCATCAATACCTCCAAGAAAAGTTTGAATAGTTTTTAGATTCTCGAGTTCCAAAGGTTTCTGATTGTCAATACGTTTCCAATTATTTAGTACTATGGAAGCATGACTGATAATGGGTGGTCTTCCAGACCGTTCGGCTATTTTGTGTAACGGTATAGCTATGGAGGAGGGTATAATTTTTCGGGGTTTATCACTACACCAAACAAATGCATTTGCGAACATTGAAAGAAGAAGCATTGCCCTTTCTAGCTCAGGCCCATCTTCAATAGTTGAAATATCTAAATCGGGTAAGTCCAATACAGCTTTACGAAAATCACCACTTTTTAATAGTGATGACATGTTTTTTCCAAGCTTATCCCATTCACTAAACTTATCTGGTAATTTAATTATAGGATCTGTAGTTGGTAAAAACCCTCGATTTGAATCGATATCGAACTCTTTTAATATCTTAGATTTCATTGATCGGATAGATTATTGGTCTACTTGGAGCAGCATCTAAAAGGAATTCGGCAACTTGTAGATTAAGAAGATAGTTTCCATCTTTTATAGATTCAGGTATATAAATCATTTCGGTTATAGTACGCTTCGAACAATTGTTTGGGTCAATTTCAGAATCACCTATTTTTACTCCCCAAAAAATCCTATGATTCCCAAGTTTTCCATTGTCATAGTAACGGTCAACAGAAGGTGTATCAATAAGTAGGTGCTGTATCTGCAAATCCTGAATTAAAGACATGGCATCATTTGTAAAAAAAGGAAACCCTTGAAATTCATAATTTCTAGATATTTTTGAACAATCATTGGGGAGAGTACGAATCGCAAGGGCATCTAAGAATCCATTATTTCCATAGCAAACGCTTTCTATTGAAGATTTTGTTATAACTAGCTCATTTCTGGATGTAGAATAATGATATTTTTCTTTTCCTATTTGCTTTGGATTTACTGAAACTACTGTAGTAGGTATCAATCTATTTTCTATTATTTCAGAAATACTAATTTTATTAGAAGAGATATGACCAACGCATTCAGTATGGGTGGAACATGTATGAAAGGTAGCCTTTATAGAGTCGACATTACAAGGACCACCCTTTTTGACACTACCGTAGAACTCTCCAATTTTAAGTGAACTAGAAGTTGCTGGAATTGCTTGAAAAAATGAAGGCTGATGACCTTTAAAATTTAGAGGAATTGCTATTGACTGACCTAAAGAAAGATCGGCACAATATTTTTTTCTTCCTATAGAAATTGCAATTAAATCATTCATAAATAAAAATATTTGATTCCAAATAAAATAGCTTCTCCATCTAAAAGTTAACAGTTAATATTTGGTTACTTAAGCAGAATTTCTATATTTGAAACAATGAAAAGTGATTTAGGTACAAAGCTTTCTCTATTAATATTATTGATTTTATCTCTTATTTACCTACCAATTCCAGGATTTGAGGGTAATTCAAGAAATAGTCTAGAGTTTTCAATTCAAGATGCTCCTCAGGATATTGGGTTATTTTCAACTATTCAAGAAAGTAGAAATTTAAACCGTCCACTTCCTCCAATTATTTTTAGAAAAGATAATCCTCAATCCAAAGAGAAGATTGATCTAGGTCGTTTACTATTTTTTGATCCTATTCTATCAGAAAAAAATGATATTTCATGTGCTCATTGTCATCATCCTGATCTAGGTTTCTCAGATAATAGAGGCCAATCAATGGGTAGAGAAGGTGTTGGAATTGGATCTGAACGTAGTGGGGGGGTTTTACTTAGAAGGGGAGCACCTACTATTTGGAATGCTGCATATAATCATCGGCAATTTTGGGATGGACGATCACTAGATTTAGAAGATCAAGCTAGACATCCAATTCTAGATATTTCTGAAATGGCACAGGATCCCGATCATCTAGTTATAGAACTTAATTCTATTGCAGATTATAAAGGTCTTTTCGCTAAAGCTTTTCCAAATGATGAGAATCCAATCTCATTAAAAAATGTAACCTATGCCATTTCTTCTTTTGAGAAAACTCTCATTTCAAATAATTCCCGTTTTGATCAATATGCTCGTGGTGATTGGAAAGCTTTGACTGAAAATGAGCGAAAAGGTTTAAATCTTTTTCGCTCATTAAAGACCCGATGCTTTGAATGCCATAATATTCCTACTTTTGCTAATAGAGACTTCAAGATTATTGGTGTACCCGATATTAAAGGACAAAAAAGGGATTTTGGAAGAGGTGAGGTGGAGGGAAAAAATTACAATAATGCTTTTAAGGTTCCAACTTTGAGGAATATTGCATTAACAGCACCCTATATGCATAATGGAATTTTCAATACACTTGATGAAGTACTTGATTTTTACTCTGATGGTGGGGGTTTAGGTCATGGTAACAAAATAGAAAATTTAGATGACAAAATCAGAACTTTTACACTTACTCCAACAGAACGCTCTAACCTAATTTCATTCTTACATGCCCTTACAGATGAGTCAGGGAAACCTACTATTCCATTATTTGTGCCTTCTGGATATGAAGTAGTAAAACATATAAAAAGTCAGTCATCTGAAATTGTTACTTTTTCTCATAAAGAAAAGATAAGGCCAAAATCTCATTTCAATAAAACGGGCAACATTATAGTTGTTAATGAAGGTCAATATATTCAAGATGCAATTGATTTAGCTGAATCTGGAGATACAGTTTTAGTTAAACCAGGGGAATATCATGAAACTTTAACCGTAGATATTTCAAACTTAACATTGCTAGGAGTTGAAGAAGATGGCTTACGACCAATTCTCGATGGCAGACATATTCTTTCAGATGGAATGGTGGGATCTGGAAGTAATTTAGAGATAAGAAGGTTTGCTGTCCGAAATTATACTTCTAATGGTTTAATGATTAATGGCGGTAAGAATATAATTTTCCGTGATCTATATATCTTTGATACAGGTTTATATGGGATTTATCCAATTGAGTGTATTGGTGTAACTATAGAAGGATGTGAGGTAACAAAAACAAGAGATGCTGGAATCTATGTTGGACAATCAAGAGATATTGTTGTTCGAAATAATATTGTTTATCGGAATGTAGCGGGAATAGAGATTGAAAATTCATTAAATGCATTAGTTGAGAACAATAAAGCTTATGATAATACGGCAGGTATTCTAGTCTTTCTACTTCCTAATAATCCTTCCAAAGTATCTGTTAATTGTAGATTAATTAACAATCAAATATATGATAATAATCATGAAAATTTTGGAGATGAAGGATCTATAGTTAGTCTAGTTCCATCAGGTACTGGTTTATTAATTATGGCGGCAGATGAAGTTGAAGTTGCAAACAATAAGATTTCAGGAAATAAAACTACTGGTATAGGTATAGTTAGTCTCGATATAGTATTTGGTAATGATGCTATCTATGATGTGGATCCACTACCAGATAGAAACTGGATTCACGATAATATCATGGAAAATAACGGATATAATCCTGATCAATTAGTACTTGATTTGGGCCTTAATGGTGTTGACCTTCTGTGGGATCTTTCTGGGCATGAAAATAGATGGGATCAAAAAGCTGACTCTCAATTACCACCTTTTCTTCCCGGAACATCATGGCCTGAAATAGCTCGGAGAGCTAACTGGAGATTATGGAAATTTCTTTCTTCTTTATAATCTTATATCATAGAATTAAAGAGAAGTTAGTTTTGAAATATAGGAATATGTTAAATCCTACTTGTAACTTCCCAAATAATGGAAGCCACTGCAAAACCAATGTATATCATAGAAGCAATTACCATTAAGCTAGTTGAAAAAAAATTCGGACGTATTTGTTTTGGGAGATATTTATGATTAATAAAAAGCGTCAGAGGAACATATATGGCCATTGCAAAACCACCCATATAAGCTGCATTTAATAGGAAGCCAAGATCAGTAATCCCATACTGTTCCATTACAAAGGTAATTATACAGCCAGCTAACATCCAAATACTGGCAATTAAAAGATAAAGCCAGCTAAGTCCTTTTTCCCTCGCCAGCTCATTATTTGTATAGATAATATCAGCGATACTTCTACTACATCCATCCACAAGGGCAAGTTGAGTTCCAAATAGGGTTGCAAATCCTACAACGAGGAAAATTGTTCTTCCCGTTTCACCCCAGATATGTGCTAGAATTTCTGCCTCATCCCATATAAGGGTTCCAGGAGCTGGTACAATTCCCAAAGGATGGAGTACAGCTAATGCGCCAAAAACAAAAAGTAAGATTGTGAAGGTATTAAGGAACCAGAAAAATAGTGTTTGATCAATTCTCAAATAGTTCCACCAGGATTGAAAACGTTCTAGATTTTTTGGGGTTTCATCAAAAATAAATCCTGAAGTTGGAATGGCTTCTATTTTTTCTCTTAAAGGACTCGTCATTCTTGGGATTTTTGCTCCCATACCAATATTCTTATCTCTAAGATAGAATGAATAGAATAAATTAGCTGTTCCACCAGCGCCAGCAAAAACTAATGCTATAAAAAATGTCTTAACTGAAATATTAGGCTCCATATAACCGACATTAGTAATGCCACGACCTAATTTTATCCAAAGCTCTGCTGAACCAACAGCAAATGCTAGTATAATCAATCCAGCTGTTACAAGTAATACAAGCATCATTATAGTTTTCTCAACTGACTGGTAAACAATTTTTGGGCCAAATAGAATGGCCACAACCATCATAAAAGTAATAATCGTCCAAAAAGTGTCTGAGCCATATCCCTCTGGTCCAACAATCAACCCTTTAAGTGCTAATCCAGATGCTCTTGCCCAACCTGGAGCAACCCAACCTACGAGAGTAAGGAAAATAAAAGTAATGCCAAACCCTTTCCAAACTCGAGTATAACCAGTAAAGATAGTTTCACCTGTTGCAATGGTCCATCTACCTATCTCAAGATTTACAATAAGTTGTAGTGTCACTCCTAATACAGCGGCCCATATCATACTGGCACCATATTGTGCAACAATTCTAGGCCAGATTACTATCTCACCAGCACCAATAGAAAGACCGACAAGAACAGCACCAGGTCCAGCAATTTTCCAAAATGAACCAGTTCTGTCAGGTAGATCTGATTTTTTTAGTTCAGGTAGATCCATATAATCATCATTTTTTAAATTTTTGAAAGCATTCCACCTTGTCAAGGTAATCCAATGTTAAGGATAGTTCAACATTTAATCAACTAGCTTCAACAGATTGATCTTGTCTATAGTATAAGATAACTTACTTAATTAAAATTCTTAGAATATTGATGAAATGTTATATAAATCTTTAATTACAATTATTCTATCTTATAAAATGGTGTTAGCCAATGTAAGCGAAGACACACTTCGATTTGAGCTTCAGCCCGTAACGGTCTCTGCATCAAGATTAGAGACTAAAGATATTAATCTCCCATCAGCAATTACATCTTTGGATGAATCAACAATTTTATTGGGTCAAAAACAGCTAGTACTAAATGAATCACTTGCTTCTGTTCCCGGACTTTATGCCATGAATTCAGAAAATTTTGCTCAGGATATTCGAATTGCTATACGCGGATTTGGAAGTCGTTCAGCTTTTGGTATAAGAGGAATTAAGATATTAATTGATGGTATGCCTGAATCTACTCCAGATGGTCAAGGTCAAGTTGACAATTTAGATTTAAGTTTTGTTTCAAAGATAGAGGTTCTTAGAGGACCTTCGTCTGCATTTTATGGTAATGCTTCTGGCGGTGTTATTTTACTCTCATCTTTGGAACCTCCTAAACAATTAAGACTTACTGGTAAAATAACAGTTGGTGATTTTGGATTTCTACAGCGTCAATTCCAGGCAGGACAGACAATCGAATCAATAAGCTATTTGGTAAGTTTCAGTCAAAATGAGGTTCAAGGATTTCGAAGACATAGCGAAATGAATAATTCTGTTTTTAATGGAAAGGTTAAATGGGCTTTGACATCAAAATTGAACTTTACTATTGTTGCTAATCATTCAAACAGTCCTAAGGCAAATGATCCGGGCGCTCTTACTATTGAAGAAATGATGGATCGGAAAAACCCAAGAGATCGGAATGTACTTTTTAATTCAGGTGAAATGGTAGAACACTCAAAACTTGGATTAATAGGCGAAGCAGTTCTTTCTAATCATCAAACAATTATTGTAAAGGGTTACACTTCAAAACGGAATTTCTCTAATCGATTACCTTTTGTTCACGGAGGACAGGTTCAATTAGGAAGAAAATTTTCTGGTGGTGGAGCAACTTATATTGGTTCAGGTAGAATATTTGGCATTCCATATAGATTGTCTTCTGGTATTGATATTGAATATCAGCATGATGGTCGGAAACGCTACGAAAATCTCCAAGGTATTCGAGGAGAACAAACTCTCCATCAACTTGAAATGTTTAGAAACTATGGTTTTTTTGCCGAGGAAGAAGTTCTATTTAGCGAGTTTTTCAGTCTTATTTTTGGAGGAAGGTTTGATTCCATAGATATTTTGGTTGAGGATCGATTTAAAGATGATGGAGATAATTCTGCTGAAAGAAGATTTACCTCTTTCAGCCCACTTTTTGGATTGGTTTATTCTATAAATGATCAGGTTAATTCTTATTTAAATATTACTTCAAGTTTTGAGACGCCAACCTTGAATGAATTATCAAATAATCCTGATGGATCAGGGGGATTTAATGCAAAACTTAATCCCCAACTAGCTAGAAATTACGAAATTGGACTTAAGGGAATTCTAGGAAATAAGATCAGATTTGACTTAGCACTATTCCAGATTAATCTCAAGGATGAATTGGTTCCATATGAACTAGAGGCTTATCCAGGAAGATCTTTTTTCCGCAATGCGGGGAGTTCTGAGAGAAAGGGTATAGAAATGAGTGTTAAACTTATTATAGCACAAAACCTAACAGCCTTGTTGAGCACAACTCTTTCAGATTTTCGATATATTGAGTATAATCTAACTGATACAATTTTAGACGGTAAAATTCTGCCAGGAATCCCTAGCAGATATGGTTTTGGTGAATTGAAATATATAAATCGCGCAGGCATGTATGTTAAAATTCAAGCCCATTACAGTGGAAGACTGTATGCGGATGATTCAAATGAGGTAGAGCAATTAGCATATTCTGTCATAGGAATAAAGATGGGTTTACGAAAAAAGGTCTTTAGCGCTCTTATAGAACCTTTTGGAGGAATTAATAATCTTTTTGATATCCGATATAACTCAAATATAAGATTGAATGCATGGGGAGGTCGTTATTTTGAACCAGCCCCTGGTCGGAATTTTTATGCAGGAATAAAAATTACTTACTAATTTTTCTTGAACTTCAGAAGATACCTATCCATATTATATCGACCTTCATCAAATCCCCTAATCGAATAATCATCATCAGGATTTCTAAGCATATCCGAACTTGCTTCAAGTATGAATCCATTAGATGTGAATTCTTCAATTACCACTTTCTCATTTAGGCGATGTGTTTCTTCATCCCAACCTGGTCGATTAGTTGCTACTTCTACAATACCCACAATTCCGTTAGGTTTAAGAGCGACTCTTAAATCAGCAAGGAGTTGATCTCTGGGAGTGTCATGATCATGATAATTACGTACAGCAACCATAACATCTATACTATTTTTAGGCAGATCTGAAGGAAGATAAAAGACCTCTACGTTTGTTAAGTTTGCCTTAGCCACACGTGCATCAATCACTTCAGTAAGCTGGTATCGATCCTCTTGAACACCCATCATGCAGAATACTTTCCCATTTTCACCCATAAGACGAGAGAGAATATGCATATTGTAACCACCACCTGGCCATAAATCTGCAACAGTCATTCCTGGCTGAATTCCAAAGAATTCATAGACTTCAAGAACTTTCCTAGCTACATCTTGAGCTTTTTCTTTATCTGGTCTGGTAGAATCCTCAAGAACTGAACGGTCTAGACCTTTTTGCTGACTGCATGAAATTAATAAAATAACCAAAATTAAACTTATGTTAGAAAAAAAACTCTTCATGGCTTTCTCCTATTTTTTCAATTAACAGTTGTTTGAATTTAACTCAGCTACTTATGTCTATAAACAATGCGACCTCGAGTCAAATCATAAGGTGACATTTCTAGTGTCACGGTATCTCCAGGAAGAATTTTTATGAAGTATTTCCGCATTTTTCCAGAAACATAAGCAAGTACTTCATGTGCCTTGTCACCAATTTCTATTTCTACACGGAACATGGAATTAGGAAGGGCTTCTTTAATCGTACCATCAATAGTGAGTGGTTTTTCTTTTGCCAAATTGAACCTCTAGTTATTTTGTTTTTAGATTATACCTAATATTTCAATTTTTTTAGATATTCGTTATATATAATATAAACAAACTTGACTATAGGTAGAATCATATCAAGAAAGTTCGCCAAACTATAAATTCCTTTGGTAGTTATGAAAAAAATGATCACTATATGAGCTTAAATAGTGATAGTTGTTTAAGACTTGCATTATAACAATTTTATAAAATAAAAAGATTAAGGATAGATATTATGAAATTAGCTCATACTATGTTACGAATTCGAGACATTGATGCTTCGCTTGAATTTTATTGTGGTTTCCTGAGTCTAAATGAAGTGAGACGAAAAGATCTAGGCGACGAAGCAACTCTTGTGTTTCTCACAGATCATTCAGAAAACTATCATATTGAACTCACATACAATAAGGATGGGAGAGATTACACAATAGGCGATCAATTTGGGCACCTTGCTTTTTATGTTGATGACCTGGATTCAGTAATTGAGAGAGTTGAAGAAAATAATTGGTGGTACCGAAAATCAAAACCAACTGCTTCATCCAAATATATTTTTCTTAAGGATCCAGATGGTTACGATATTGAGATTCTTGAGAAATAGCATATTCTGTATCTTTAACTGAATTTTTTTCATACAAAAGTAATGAATTCCATTCAATTAAATCTAGAGCCACTGTTTTTTTGAATGTTTCCGTAATTATGGTCTAATTTCCGTTTTTAATCCTATCTTTACTGAAGAAAAGATTCGACTACATTAGTTTTCTTAGGAATACTATGATCATTGAGAAACCAAGCCATTAATTGAAATGAGAATGTTATTTCAAGATTTTCATATAACAGTTTTCTCCTCATATAACTTATTTACGTATTTTTGATAATTTTTACATTATTGCTATATTGACTTTCCGAAGGTTTTTTGAGGGGGAAATAATTGGATAGTAATGAGTAGACATAATTATTAAAGCTCGGAATATTATGTCTACTTATAAAACTTTCCATAACAATGGTTACAATAATTGGTTGTTGGGGTTTTCATAAAAAGAGATAAAAGGCCTGAATCAAGAAAGAGACACTTTACAAGTGGTTGTCAAAAAATGATGTGCCTGCCCATAAAGTTGGTAATTTATGGAAGTTTCGTAAAGATGAGATAGATCAGTGGGTTACCTCAGGTGAAGCAGATTCAAGGAAGAAATAATTTTTATGAAATTAAGTGAGATAAAGAGTAGCGATATAATTAGAGGGATCATCCCCGGCCAAGATGTTACAATAGTTTCAGTTCAAATTATTGGAAACAATGTTGCTGATATTTCCTATCGCGATCAATCAGGTAATACTGCAAGCCAGTTACTTTATGAATCTCAAGAAAATAATTTACAGTTAG
>MDTE01097429.1_pt1 | contig 75250 bp, 71 predicted proteins | sample 811231 | NCBI WGS metagenome assembly MDTE01 (sample SAMN05326651, study PRJNA326480) | marine metagenome | isolation source: seawater | place: Indian Ocean: Red Sea | collected 2010
AGCAAGTTTATTACCTTTTACATTTTCTCTTAATCCATACCTAAGGTCTTCTTGACCAAAAAAGTATTGATATGCATCAACATTATCAAGAACATCATAATTAGACGTTACTTTGGAGTCTAAAAAAGCTAGATTCATATCAAATGTCAATGAGTCTGATATTAAACCAGTGAATTCAATCTCAACACCTGACATTTCAGACTCTGGTATATTTGCCACACCACCTCTATATGGATCTGGGTCAGTTGCTTGAAATTGTAAATTTTCATAATCATACATAAAGGCTGCTATATTAGCTCTTGCTTTGCCATTAAATAAATCGGTTTTAATACCTACTTCAGTTGAGTCTACAGTCTCAGCCTCAAATGTCGGAAATACCATTGGTGGCGCATTATCATTATCAAAACCAAATGTTAGATTGCTTCCTCCTGGTTTAAACCCGCTAGCAAAAGTTAAATAGATCATTGTTGTTTCAGCTAAGTCATATTCACCAGTAATTCTTGTAGTAACTTCGTCTGTAGTGCCTTCTTCTTGGAAGCTTTCTGTATTTAAGAAGTTAGTTACATCTGTTCCAAAAGTATCTTCAGAGTATCTTAACCCAGACACTAATCTTAAAGTATCGCTAAAACTATAAGTTGTCTGAGCATATACAGAAAAAGATTCCCTATAAGGAAATGCGTCTGTAAAGAAATCTACATCAGCATTTGGTCCAAAAATATCAAATCTACCTGGAATACCATAGTCATGATCATAGCAATAATTAGGATTAGCAAATGATGCATCGCATACATATTTAAAAACTCCATCCAAATCATCATCTCTATAACCTCGAATAACATTCTCTATTTCATGTTCCATGTAAAAAGCGCCAACTGTCCAGTCAAGCTTTCCATCCATTAATGGTTCATTAGAAATAAGATTCACCTCAAAAGTTGTTGTTTCTACAAGAGAAGTTTCTGGACGGAATTCTGCTTGTTGATATGTTGCTCCGGTTCCAAGACCAGGTATAGATAAAACAGCATCTCCAAAGTTATGACGATCATTATCTCGAGTTACAGATATATCATCTTCTTGTGAGCTTGCTAATACTTTAAGGTTTGCGAAACCAAGATCAGACTCAAATATCATAGCTACAACAGAAGATGTTAGTTTTTGTTCTGAAATAGTATTTTGAGATAATTTTCTCATGCCAGGAGATTGATCATCAATACCTCTAATGGCTGCACCATTTCTATCAACATCAAAATATTGACCAAATATTCTTAAGCTTGACGTTTCACTTAATTCAAAGAACCAATCAGATCTTATGCTGACATTAGATGCATCATCTAAATCCTGACCAGTAAATATATTTTTTGCAAATCCATCTCGTTCGGTTGTAGCAAATGAAAATTTGGTACTAATTGAACTAGATATTGGTAGATTGGTTGTAGCTCTAACTTTCCTGAGGTTGTAATCGCCTAAAGTAATATCTGCTTTACTATATTTTTCTCCAGACGTAGGCTTATTGGAAATAACATTAATTGCCCCTCCAGTAGAGTTTTGACCAAATAAAGTTCCTTGAGGTCCTCTTATAATTTCAATTCTTTCGACATCAATAAAATCTGTTTGAAGTGAAAACGGTGAGGCAATAAAAATTCCATCCATATGGTATGCGACTGATGGAGCAGCAATGGCATTTTGATTTGTTTCATTTCCTACTCCTCTTATAGATATAACTGTTTTATATCCTTCATTTTTTGCAACGGTAACTCCGGGCACAATAGTACTTAAATCAACAAAGGATTCTATATTTTTTGCCTCGACTTCAGAACTGGTAATAGCAGTAACTGCCTGTGATACAGATTGAAGACTTTCGTTTCTCTTTTCAGCAGTAACAATAACTTCTTCAAATACTGACTGACTATCTTGTGCAGTAGCATCAATACTAATAAATACAAATAATGTGGAAAATAAAAAAGTTTTTCCAAATGGTGAAAATTTCATAAAACTAGCCTCTTACTTTAGTTAAAATATATATATTATATATATGCAATTTATATGCCAAAAAATTAAAACTGAATGTTTATAATTAATAAATAATTAATTTCTTATGTTAACATTTTAAAAATTTATTGCACTCGTTAAAATGAAGAATACCTTTAGCAACAAATGATAAAAATTTTGTATTCATATTTTCAACTTAAAGAAAATAATACTTCAATAAAGAAGGAAGTTATTGCAGGATTTACTACCTTTATAACTATGGCCTATATTATTGTTGTAAATCCAGAAATGATGGCAAAAACTGGTATGAATAAAGACGCTATATTCGTTGGAACTTGTATTGCAGCTGCCTTAGCTTGCATCATTATGGGCTTATATGCGAATTGGCCTGTTGGACTTGCTCCTGGCATGGGTTTAAATGCTTTTTTTACATATACAGTTGTTATTCAAATGAATTATGAGTGGCAAGTTGCACTTGGGGCAGTTTTTTTAGCTGGTATTTTATTTTTTATCATGAGTATTACCAAGTTAAGAAGTTGGATGATTGATAGTATCCCATTTAATCTTAGGATTGCTATGGGTGCTGGAGTTGGATTATTCATAGGTTTTCTTGGGTTACAAGAAGGCGGGATAATAATAACCAATGAAGCTGTACTATTGTCTATAGGTGATTTTCAAAATACTAAAACACTTTTAGCTCTCTTGAGCTTTCTATTGATTACTTCCCTTGCAGTTAGGAAAATCCCTGGAGCAATCATCATAGGAATTCTGATAACAAGTTTGATCGCTTTGGCATTGGGTTTAGAAAAATATCAAGGTATTTTTGATTATCCTCCAGAAATTGCTCCAACGTTTATGCAATTAGATATAAAAGGTGCCTTCGATATAGCCATGATTAGCATTATTATGTCATTTCTGTTTGTTAATTTATTTGATACTACTGGTACATTATTAGGCGTAGGCACAAGAGCTAATTTAATAAAGGAAGATGGTACAGCTCAAAATCTTGATAAAGCATTAAAAGCTGATAGTAGTGCCAGTATATTTGGAACATTTTTTGGTTGCTCTCCAGTTACAAGTTACGTAGAAAGTTCAGCTGGAATTGAAGCCGGAGGAAGAACAGGCTTAACTGCTGTTGTAGTTGGAATACTTTTTTTAGGAGCAACTTTCTTATCTCCTCTTGCATCAATGGTCCCTGAATATGCTACTGCAGGGGCTTTAATATATGTATCAATTTTAATGTTTAGTAATGTTGAAAAATTAAATTGGTCTAAAATGGTAAATCTAATACCTGCAATTATTATTATAATTATGATTCCTCTTACTTTTTCTATTGCAAATGGAATAGCTCTTGGTTTTTTGACTTTTATTGTCTTGAAGATTGTTTGCGGTGAAATAAAAACAATTTCTGGAGGGGCGTGGTTCTTAACAATTCTATTTATTTCAAACTATATTTTTTTATAAGATAACTAACCCCAAAATATAGATTAAAGTTAAGCCAGCATTGAGCGCTATTATAGTTTGCTCTTTCCACAAAAAACCAACTAAAACCCACAATGTATTTGCGCTTATAAATGCCCAATGATGATATTTAAGCTCTGGTACAAAACTAGCAAGAGCAGCTGCCAGAATTAAAATTGCCGTGGCCGTCCATGCTATAAATTGATAAGGTTTTTCGTTTTGTTTCATGCTTTTAGTATTAAATGATTTTCAAGTTTTAAAAATCTTATCTGTTTTTGCTGCACATATAAAATCATTTTGATGAAGTCCCATAATTTTATGTGACCACCATGAAATAGTGACCTTGCCCCACTCAAGAATAATCTCAGGATGATGGTCTTCTTTTTCAGCAAGTCTTGCTACAGCATTAGTAAATTCTAAAGATTCTTCATAATTAGAAAATGCAAAAGCGCAAACAAGTTTTTTTATATCTTCATCTTCAATTATTGACCAGGAAGGAATTTGCTGGTGTAAATTTTCGATTTCAATTTTTGTAAGTTTTTTAGCATCAATAGAACATGCCTCACATGCACTATTCACTAAATTTTCTGACATCTACAAACCACCCTTTGACAGCTTCGAGGGATCAAGTAACTTTATTAATTTTGTTTTTGGTATATCTGTTTCTTCTATTGCTACTTCAACTATTGGTCTATTTTCTTTATATGCTTTTTTAGCAATTTCCGTAGCTTTTTCATAACCTATGATTGGATTTAGAGCTGTAACTAAAATAGGATTCTTTGATAATGATGCATCTAAATTTTTAGTGTTCACTTTAAATGATCTAATAGCTTTAGTAGACAGTGCATTCATTGCTCCAGACAAAAGGTTAATACTCTTAAGCAAATTGTATGCAATAACAGGAAGCATAACATTAAGTTGATATGACCCTGATTGTGCGGCAATTGTTATTGAAACATCATTGCCTATAACATCTGCTGAAACCATAGCGACTGCTTCGGGGATAACTGGATTTACTTTACCAGGCATTATACTGCTTCCAGGCTGAAGTGCTTTGAGTTCAATTTCAGCTATACCAGCAAGTGGTCCACTATTCATCCATCTTAAATCATTTGAAATTTTCATTAGTGCAACAGCAAGATTTTTTAGCTCTCCTGATAATTGAACTGAACAGTCTTGAGCACTTAACTCATGATAAAAGTTTTTACTTGGTACAAATCTAGATTGCTCACCTAGAAGGTTTGTCATTTCTTTGGCGAAATACTTTGCAAATTGCTTGTGAGCATTTATTCCGCTTCCTACAGCAGTTCCTCCTTGAGGTAACTCAAGTAATTTTTTCTCAATGTTAAGTAACATTTTTTTAGAAGCATGTAATTGACTTGACCATGCAATCAACTCCTCAGAAAAATCTATAGGCATGGCATCCATTAAATGAGTCCGACCTGTTTTAATTGTGCCTTTAAGTTTATGAGCTTTTTGCTCAATAGTTAAAATTAATTTATCGAGAGCTGGCAATAATTTTTCTGTTAAATCCATATGAGCGCTGATTTTTATTGCAGTTGGAATAACGTCATTACTGCTTTGGCTCATGTTTACATCATCATTAGGACTTACTTCAACGTTAGCAAACTTTGATGCCAAATTTGCTATAACTTCATTTGCATTCATATTTGAACTAGTGCCTGACCCTGTTTGAAAAACATCAATAGGGAATTCATGGTGATGTTTTTGTTGCCAAACCTCTTTTGCAGCTTTTGAAATAGCCTTTGATTTTTTTGATGAAATTAATTTTAGTCTTAAGTTTGCTCTTGCAGCAGCATCTTTAATAAGCCCTAAAGAAGAAACAAAAGATTTTGTAAATGGAAAATCCATCTTAATACCGCTTATGGGAAAATTATTCACTGCTCTTTGAGTTTGGGCCCCCCAAAGCGCTTTTTTTGGAACTTTAACATCTCCTAAACTATCTTTTTCTATTCTAAATTTCATATTTGTTTCTATATTTGATAAGCTATTTTAACATTATAGAGCTCAGGAGAATAAAAAATATGTCAAATGTTACACCTATAAAAATAGATATAACTGATGGTAGATTGCCTATTAAAGAAAAAGGTTTGGTTTTTCAAGAATTTGCTAGTCCTGCAGAAGAAAGACGCAACCAACTTGAGAAACTAGCAGCAGGATTTAGGTTATTTGATTATTTTGGTTTTAATGAAGGGGTTGCGGGTCATATAACTTATAGAGATCCTGAATTTAAAGATCACTTTTGGGTAAATCCATTAGGTGTGCATTTCTCACAAATCTCAGTATCTGATCTATTGCTTGTAAATCATGACGGTAAAGTAGTCCAAGGAGATAAAGATGTAAATATTGCAGCTTTTGCTATTCATTCCAGGCTGCATAAAGCAAGACCTGATATCAATGCAGCAGCACATTCGCATTCTATATATGGAAGAACTTTTTCAACACTTGGGAAATTGCTTGATCCTATTTCACAAGATGCATGTGCTTTTTACGAAAATCAAGCTATATATGAAGATTTCTCTGGTGTAGTAGAGGAAGTGGATGAAGGGGATGAAATTGCTAAAGCTCTTGGAAATAAAAAAGTTGCTATCCTACAAAATCATGGAATTTTAACTACTGGACCATCGGTTGATATTGCTCTATGGTTCTATATGTCCATGGAGAGATGTTGTCAGGCACAACTAATGGCAGAAGCAGCCGGAAAACCAGTAATAATCCCACATGATACTGCTGTAAAAACTAGAGAATTTATCGCAAATGATATTGCCGCTTGGGCAAGCTATCAACCTGCTTTTGATAAAATTATAAAAATGCAGCCAGATCTATTAGATTAGCTAGCAGGAATAATTATTGCTTTTGTTTCCAAGCATTCTTCAATGCCGTGTATTCCATGCTCTCTACCGTTGCCGGATGCTTTGTAGCCTCCAAAAGGAGCCGCATTACCTCTAGCTCCACCATTAATAGTTATCTGGCCCGCTCTTATTTGATTGCCAACAGTAATAGCGTGATTTAATTCACCTTGCACATATCCAGCAAGACCATATTCTGTATCGTTAGCAATATTAATAGCTTCTTCTTCTGTCTCATATTTCATAATACATAAGACTGGTCCAAAGATTTCTTCCCTTGCGATTGTCATATCATTTGTTACGTCAGCAAATACAGTTGGTTTAACGTAATAACCTTTTTCATAACCTTCAGGTTTTTCAATGCCGCCGGCAACAAGTTTAGCTCCCTCTTCAATACCAATTTCAATCATTTTGATTATTTTTTCATATTGAGTTTTGTTTGAAATTGGTCCGAGTCTATTCTCATCATTTGGATCACCAACAGATGTATTATTAGCGGTTGCTACTGCTATCTCAATTGCTTTTTCATAATTTTTTGAAGAAACCAACATCCTTGTAGGAGCATTACAAGACTGGCCTGAATTTAAGAAACAGTGACCTGCACCACCTTTGACTGATTTTTCTAGGTCAGCAACATCATCTAATATGATATTTGCAGATTTTCCTCCTAGTTCTTGTTGAACTCTTTTAACTGTTGTAGCAGATGCTTGAGCTACAGCAATTCCAGCTCTTGTTGATCCAGTAAATGACATCATATCAACCTTTTCATGTTCAGATAGGGCGGCTCCAACAATTGGACCATAACCATTAACTAAATTAAATACTCCTTTTGGAACACCAGCGTCATGCATTACTTCAGCCAAAAGCATTGAACAATATGGTGAAATTTCACTAGGTTTTAAAATCATGGTGCAGCCTGAAGCAATTGCAGCAGAAACCTTTGTAGTTATTTGGTTCATAGGCCAGTTCCAAGGAGTAATCATTCCAATAACTCCAATTGGTTCTTTTCTTAAAGTGTAACCGCCTTCCTCTTTTTCAAACTCATATTCTTCAAGAGCCTCCAAAGTTTCTTTGAAATTAATAAGGCCTGTATTGGCTTGAGCTCGCTCAGATAACCATTTTGGTGCCCCCATTTCCTTGGTAATAATCTCAACAAAATCCTTATATCTATTTTCATACTCTTGAATTATTTTTTTTAAAAGATTAACTCTTTCTTCTTTGGTGGTCTTGGAGAATGATTTAAATGCTTCACTGGCAGCATTTACAGCAGAATCAATATCACTTTTGTTTCCAGCAGTTATTTGACCAATAATTTCTTCATTAGCTGGATTTATCACATCTATTAGTTCATTAGACTCTGATTTAACCCATTGGCCATTAATATAAAAATTTAAATCATTGCTCATAATTTTCTCCAAAAATTTAGTAATAGATTATAACTAGAAGGATTTAATCAGAAAAGTCCCACAATCTCATTATCTTCATCTAGTCCAATCGCCTCAGCTGCTGGTACTCTTGGCAATCCTGGCATAGTCATAATCTCGCCACAAACCACAACAATAAATTCTGCTCCAGCAGACAATCTTACTTCTCTAATAGGTACATTATGTCCAGACGGAGCACCCATCAGTAATGGGTCAGTCGAAAAACTATATTGAGTCTTTGCCATACAGATAGGATATTCTCCAAAACCATCATCTTCTAGTTTTTTAAATTGGTTTCTAACTTTTTTATCAGCAATGATATCAGCAGCACCATAAATACTTTGAGCAATATTCTTAGTTTTATCCCATAGAGATAAATTATCTTCATATAATGTTTTAAACTCTGCTACATTTGAGTCTACAATCTTTACTACTTCATCTGCAAGCTCTGCAGCACCTGCACCTCCCTTTTCCCAGTGCGATGAGATTTTGCATTGAACTCCAAGGTTTTTACAATAATTAATAATTGCATTATGCTCATTCTCGGTATCTGAAACATAGTCATTTATTGCCACAACAACTGGAACTCCAAATTTACCAATATTATGAATATGTCTTTCAAGGTTTTGACATCCCTTTGAAACTGCTTCTACATTTTCATTACCAAGATCTTCTTTTTTAACTCCTCCATGCATTTTTAAAGCTTTAGTTGTTGCAACTAAAACAACTGCATCTGGTTTAATTTCAGATTTTCTACATTTAATATCAAAAAACTTTTCAGCACCTAAATCTGCTCCAAATCCAGCTTCTGTAACTACATAATCAGCAAGCTTCAATGCAGTTTTAGTAGAAACAACCGAATTACACCCATGAGCAATATTAGCAAAAGGTCCTCCGTGCATAAATGCAGGGTTATTTTCAAGTGTTTGAACTAAATTAGGTTGAAAAGCATCTTTTAGTAAAGCTGTAATCGCTCCATCTGCATTTAACTGACTGGCTCTAACCGGTTCATTATTTCTTGTATATCCGATTACAATGTTTCCAACTCTTTTTTGCAAATCATTAATATCCGAAGCTAAACAAAAAACAGCCATAATTTCTGATGCAACTGTAATATCATAACCGCTTTGTCGTGGAATACCATTTCCAATTCCACCAAGACCGCATGCAATATCTCTTAATGATCTATCATTCATATCAACAACTCTTTTCCATGTTATTCGTCTTGGATCTATATTTAATTTATTCTCCCAATGTATATGATTATCTATTAAAGCTGACAATAGGTTATGAGCTGCTCCAATTGCATGGAAATCACCAGTAAAATGCAAATTAATATCTGTCATTGGAATTACTTGCGCATAACCGCCACCAGCCGCACCGCCTTTCATCCCAAAGCATGGTCCCAAACTTGGCTCCCTCAAGCATATCATTGCTTTTTTACCTATATGGCACAGTCCATCAACTAAGCCAACACTAGTTGTAGTTTTACCCTCTCCTGCAGGTGTAGGAGAAATTGCAGTAACTAATATTAATTTCCCATCAGATTTATTTGATAAAGAATTAATTAGTTTTGAAGAAATTTTTGCTTTGTCATCTCCATATCGTATTAAATATTCTTCAGAAATATCTATAGACTTCGCAATTTCATTTATTGGTTTTTTAAATGCTTTATTTGCTATTTCTAAATCGCTTGGGTAAGTGCTCATTTTTTTCTCCAGCTTAATCTAAAATAATAATCAGTATACCTAACGGACTTGTCCGGTACTACAGAAATTTACTTAATTTTTAGCCTGATTAAATGCTTCAATAGCTCTTAATCTAGACATCTTGAGATCTAAAATTTGCATTGGGTAATTGCATTCTAATCTTGTACTTTGTGATGGTTCATGAATTTCATTATGATTTAAATTCTCTAGCTCGCCTAAATATTTTTTAATAAATAATCCTTTACTATCAAAATTTTTGGACTGTGTTACAGGATTGAAAATCCTAAAATATGGTGCAGCATCTGTTCCGGTGGAGCTGCTCCATTGCCAACCTCCATTATTAGATGAAAAATCTCCATCTATTAAATGTTGCATAAAAAATGTTTCTCCTAATCTCCAATCATGCAACATATTTTTTGTAAAAAACATTGCTACAACCATTCTTAATCTATTATGCATCCAACCCTCTGACTGTAATTGCCTCATAGCAGAGTCAATTATTGGAAACCCAGTCTCTCCATTTTTCCATGCCTGAAATTCACTTTCTTCATATCTCCATTTTATTTTATTCGTATAATCCTGAAATGGCATACCTTTACTTACTTTTGGAAAAGAGAACATTATATTTTTATAAAATTCTCGCCATATAAGTTCATCTATCCACTTGATAATCCCAATTTCACCTGTATCTAACTCAAAATTATTCTTTTTGAGCGCTTCAAGGATGCATCTTCTTGATGAAATAACGCCACATGCTAAATATGGAGAGATTCTACTTGTTCCATCAAGTATTGGATCATTTCTATCTTTGGAATAAGTATAAATTTTTTCTTGCAAGTAATGATCTAGTCTTTTTTGAGCAGATATCTCTCCTGCTGGCCAAAGGTTAAAATCAACATTATTATTTTTTATAAATTTAAATTCATAATTATCAATATTTGGAACAATATTAGTTTTTTTCATCTGGGTATATGAAAAATCAAGATCCAAGCAATCTAAAGTAAAATTTTCTATCCATCTTCTTTTGAAAGGAGAAAATACAGAATATGGTTTTCCTTCTGCTGTTTTAATATGACCTGGTTTAAAGACAACTTGATCATCATAAGTTGTAAACTTAATATTATTTTTAGCAAGTAATTTACCTACCTTGAGATCTCTCTTTTCCTCATCAACCCCGAACTGATTATTCCAGAATACTTGAGAAATATCTCTCTCTAATATCAAATTTAAAATCGTTTCTGGATTATCGTTAAACCCATCAGAATCCAAAATTGTTAAAGGTATGTTCAGGTCGGCTAAAGATTTGGATAAGTCTTTTAAATTCTCAATAATAAACTCTATTTTGCAATTAGCTTCTTTATGAATACTTAATTGATTTAAAGAAAAAATGTAGATAGCATGAACTTCGCTAGAAGCAATACAAGCATTCCTGAGTGCAGGATTATCATCAATTCGTAAATCGTTACGAAACCATACTATGCTTTTCATATTTTTTATAATACAGAATTAGAAAATATAACATCCACTTGATGGTCTTCATTTGTATGAATAATTTCTACTCTTCCTCCAGCGGACTCTACTATTGCTGCTCCAGCAGCAACATCCCAAAAATATGCACCTTTTTCTTTATATTGATCAGCTTTACCACTAGCAACATAACATGAAGCTAAAGCAGCAGAGCCAATCATTCTAACTTTTTTCCATGTCTGCATATCTTTAATCATTTCAATTAAATATTCATCAGAATAATTTGTATTCAAGGGAAGCCCTGTCATTAAAATAGACTTAGATTTGCTATCCGTTCTTGAAACAGTTATTTTTTTTCCATTAAGAGAAGCTGATACATTAATTGTATTTCCAGTATATAAATCACCAGTATTAAAGTCATAAATCACTCCTATAACTGGCTTCATTTCCTGGATTAGTGCTATTGATATACAGCAAGAAGGTATATTTCTACTATAGTTCGCAGTACCATCTAGAGGATCAATCACCCAAAAAATATCTCCTAAATTATTTGATGATTTTCCACCCTCCTCTGCCAGATAAGGATAATTTGATTTGGCAGATAAAATCTTCTTAATAAGTGTTTCAGATTCAATATCCGCCAATAATTTAGTGTCCCTTTGACTGCTTTCAAGTTCAGAATTTAGTTTATTTTTTTTATTTATTAAAATATTGCCAGCTTCTTTAGCTGCTTCAGTAGCAATCGCAATCTCTTGATTAAAATTTTCTTTGTCCATCTAGTCTTTATATTCTATCTTATAGATAACATCATGCTTGTCATCTGATATCAACATAGATCCATCGCTAGTTACAAAAGGATCAACAGGTCTACCCCAAGCATTTTCTTCAATGAGCCATCCAGTAATAAAATCTTCTTGGGAGATAAAGTTACCTTCTTCGTCCAACTTAATGAAAATAATCTTATATCCAGATTTACCATTATATTTATTCCATGAACCATGTAATGCTATAAAAATACTATTTCTATATTTCTCAGGAAATTTATCATTATCATAAAAAGTCATGCCAAGTGGAGCCACATGAGGACCAAGTTCTGCAATTGGATCTATAAATTTTTTGTCAATATCTTTTATAAGTTTTCCAAAATCTGGGTCAATAACATTCTTGGCATGTTTGTAGGGATAACCAAAAAAACTTCCTTCCTCATCAACCATATTTAATTCACAAGATGGTGAATTATCACCCAACCAGTCTCTGCCATTATCAGTAAAATATAATTTACCTAGAATAGGATGCCAATCAAAGCCCACACTATTTCTAACCCCATCCGCAACTGTGATCAAATTACCATCTTTATATTTATGAATTGCTGCAAATCTTTTATCTTTGGTTTGGGGCTCAAGGCAAATATTACAAGGAACACCAACTGGGATATATAGATTATCGTCAGGACCAAATTTTATATACTTAAACCCATGCCATGTCTCATATGGCAAATCAGCTAAGTATAATTTTTTTTCAGGTGAAGCAATATTATTATCTATCAATGTATCTATATTTTCTATAAACCAAACCTTATCAATTTCAGAAAAGTAAAGATTTCCTTTATGTACAGTGACGCCTGTTGGATTTTCTAGATCTTCGGCAATCAAATACCTGTTTTCAGCAAAACCATCATTATCAATATCCTCTAAGGCATAAATTTTATCGCCTTGTTTAGAGCCAACAATTATTCTTCCTTTATGCGTCTCAGTTATTTGACGTGGAGAATTTAGGTTATCAGCGAAAATAGAAGCATGAAAACCATCCGGCAAAATCAAATCATCTATAGTTTGTGAATTAAGTAATGGGAATGTCATCAAAACAGATCCTAATATCATTATTTTATTGATCATAATTTGTTATGCCTTAAAAATTTCTTACCTTATAATGTTACTCATTATTATTATAAATTAAGTATATGATAAATTCTCTTGCTCTCTCAATCCTGCTTTTGGCATTTTTTTCTTCTATTGCTTTTAATGGTTTTTTTAGAGCTATTGCAAAAAAATACAATATTCTTATCGATATTCCAGATAAAGTTAGAAGATTTCATTTTAGGGCAACACCATTAACAGGAGGAATGGGTATATTTTTTGGGATTCTGTTTACTGGACTAGTCTTAACCGGTCTAACAGATGCAAGATATCTTATTAATTTTAATGACAAGGGATTTTTAGAGAATACTTCTTTTAATGAGAATGTGATCTCAAAAAGTTATGAAGTTGAAAATAAGGATTATGATCTATCAATCAATCTCAACTCAAATGAAGAAAAAATTTCTGTCGTCATTGATCAAGAAGACTCTAATCTTACAAAAAATAATTCTACAGTAGATATTATTCCACTCGGTACAAATAAATTTAAAGTTGTTCTTCCTAATGGAGATGAAAAATTTTATATTTCTGAGTCAGGTAATATTACAGAAATTTCGAAAGATAAAGAAGAAATTATTAATACATTTACGCCACAGAATACAGAAAACGAAAAAGTAAAAATTACTAACTTTTCAATATCTCTATATATATGTGCCCTTATTATATTAGTTTTCATGATTTTTGATGATTTATATAAAATAAAACCGACTGCTAGATTATTATTCCAAATATTTGTTGTGTCGCTAATGATAGTTATGAGCGAAGAATATATAACATCCTTTGGTAATTTAATTGGAACTGGAGAAATTAATTTAGGTATAGCTTCCATTCCAATTACTATTTTTTGTGTCGTTGGCTTAATGAATGCATTTAATATGATCGATGGTCTTAATGGAATATGCGCATCTTTAGCATTAATACCGATAATCTTTTTAGCTTTTCTGGGAGACTTTTCTTATGGGCTCTTAATTCCTATAGGCGGTATATTGGGTTTTCTAGCATATAACCTTGGATATCTTGGAAAAAAGAGAAGAGTTTTTTTGGGTGATAGCGGTTCGAATATGCTTGGTTTCTCAGTAGCGTTTATATGTATTGAATATAGCCAAAATGTTAATCATGAAAGTTATATTAATCCAACTACTGCTCTATGGTTTGTTGCAATACCTTTAATTGATTGTGTTGGAGTCTTAATTTCAAGAGCAATAAAAGGTATCATGCCATTTAGAGCTGGAAGAGATCACTTGCATCACAAACTGCTTCAATCAGGAATTACGCCAAAAAAAATTCTACTAGGCTTTTTTTCATTAGCAATATTTTTATCTGCGATTGGATATACTCTAGAAATGCTGTATTCTGAAAAAGAATACATCTCGTTTTATGCATTTGTAGTATTAATTTTTCTTTACTACATATTTAGCAAATTAAAACTTAAAAATAATGTTTAATATATTTAAAAAGAAATCTAAAGAGATAAAGAATAGCCAACCAAGTTTTGAAATTGAACTTACTGCGGTAGTCTTAGCTTATGAAATCGCAAGAACTGATGGAAATATTGATGAATCAGAGCTATCTATTCTCATGGAAGAAATAAAAAAGGTAGCTTTAAAAGTTGGTAAAGACGAAGATGAAATTTTAAAAATAGTAGAAATTTATAGCAAAGATAGTGTTTCTTTTTATGAATTCATAGATGATATTAATAAAAACTATTCAAAAGACGAGAAACTCTCTTTATTACAATTTATGTGGAGAACTGCTTTTGCTGATGGTGTATTAGATGTAGGAGAAGAAAGATTGATAAGAAGGACTGCTGATTTAATTTTTATAAAAGATCTTGATGTTCTGCGAATTAAAGATAACGTCAAAAAATCAGATAGTTAATTTCAAAAATCAATATAGCTAGCATTTTTTTTCATAAATTCTACTGATTCATCTCTACTACATTGTCCTGAATATTCATGCTTCATGTCATCATAAATATCATTTCCAACAAGTGTTAACATTTGAAGTAAGATAACACACTTTTCAATTTCATTTACTCTAGTGTCATGAGACAATTCTTCTATCAAATCAGATAGATGAATCGATTTATTTTCAGTTCGTAAATCTTTCTTTTTATCAATAATGATGTATTCAGAAACATTCGTGTTTGATGATTTGTAAGGTTTCCATTCTATGTCATTGGTTGTGAATCCAGGATATCCGTTTTTTGCAAAATTTGTCCATAATCTCATCATATTATTTGATGTATATCTTTTTGAGAAACTTGGAGGATATATTAAATCTGATAGAGGATAGCCTCCAACTAGTTTTGTATCTCCAGCAAGAAGAGGTATCTCAGTTGCATGTGCAGCTCCTATTAATTTCTTAAAATCTGCAATTATATATTTTCTATGATCATCCCAGTCAAATCTATATGCATATATGTCTTCATTACCAGCTAAATATAATGAATTAAGCGGTTGATCTACACCTCTAATTTTCCATGCTGTGCTTCTGTAATATGAAAATGCTTCAAATGCATCTTCATTTATAAGTACAACCTTTGGTATTCCTATGATAGAACCTAAAAATGAATAATCTACATTTACAAAATAACTTGCAGTACCCAGCCATAGCTTTACTTCATCTCGATTAGATCCTGCGATTGTTGGAACTACATTCAAATATTTAGGTTCAGATAACGCTGCATGAATCCCAATATTTGGAATAACAATACCATCGGCAACAGTTAAAGGAATCTCATCATATGTGTCTCTATCAACATAATAATTAAAAAATTCTTCTGTTGGAATTTCTAACAATACTTCTCTTATTTCATTTTTTGTAATGCGAGCGATATCTTCTTTAGACAATCTATCAGCCAAAACTCTATCTACAACTTTTTTTGTTGTAAAATTGGAGGAAGGTGTTTCCTTTTCTTGATAATACATATCTTGCTGAGAAATAGATGTAGTGTAGCCTGACATAGATATTGCCTTATGAAAAAGTCCTTTTGCTTCAGCTGAAACAAGCAATGAATATACATTGTGTCCTCCGGCAGACTCACCAAAAATTGTAATATTGTTTTGATCTCCTCCAAATAAGGATATATTTTCATTAACCCATTCCAATGCAGCAATAATATCTAAGGTACCGAAGTTGGAAGTTTTATCAATTCCATTCTGTAAGTCCTGTATTGATGGATGATAAAACCATCCAAAGGGTCCAAGTCGATAGTTAATTCTTACTACTATAACTTCATGTTTTGATACCATTTTTGAAAAATCATATAAATCCTTAAGACCAGAAGTGTTTCCTCCACCATGTATCCAAAACAAAACCGGTAGACTTTTAGCATCTATATTGCTTGGAGCAAAAATATCTAAATATAAACAATCCTCTGTACCAACATATGGTGAATTACCTTCCGCGCCACCAAGTGAATATGGTCTTTGGACGCAAAAATTATTCTCTTTAGGGCTAATATTATAATTAGAATTATTACCAAATTTTCTTGGAGCTTTCCATCTTAAATCCCCAATTGGTGGCATTGCATATGGGATATCTTCCCAGTAAATTACACCTTTGTTTTCATATCCTGTTGTAATTCCTGAAGTCGTTTGAATGGTACTTGACTCTAAAACAGGGATATAATTAGAAATAAATATAATAAAATAAAATAACTTAATAAAAATTTTCATTAATTAGCTTGCGATTTTTAATTTTTAATTGAATTTACCATTATTATAACCAATTTCGGGATGTAGCGCAGTCTGGTAGCGCACTACACTGGGGGTGTAGTGGTCGTCGGTTCAAATCCGGCCATCCCGACCAACTATATATAAATAAGTGTTTTTTTTAACTATATTTAAATTACGTAGTATATAATAAATATTTTTACAAGTATAAAATAATAAAAATTATGATGCTTAATATTTGCTTTATGTGATTTATAAAGTATTATGGGAAGTATTAAAGCCTAAATATTTAGAGGAGCACGTGAGTTATGGCTAAGTTTATAAAATCAAAGTTTAAAGTTTTATGGGGTACAGTATTTGCTTTTTTCTACGGATTCTTTGTAGGTGATGTAGTTGCTCAAGAATCAGGATCTCAAGATGAGTCAGAGAAAAATGAAACGAGTGAAGAGCTAAGTCCTGGTGCAATCGCAGCAGCTGTAGCTGCAGCAGCAGCATTATTAAATTCTGGAGGAGATGGTATGCAACCACCAGCACCGACACCTGCACCTCCCCCAGCACCGACACCTGCTCCAACACCTGCACCGACACCTGCACCGACGCCTGCACCTACTCCTGCACCGACACCTGGTACAAGCACAAGTACAAGTACAAGCACAAGCACAAGCACAAGTACAAGTACGGGTACAAGTACAGGAAACTAATTAAATAAAAACTTAGAAATAGCGGATTTAATCCGCTATTTTTTTATAGGACTAATTTAAAAAACCATTCCACTGATTCATTAAATCAGAATAGGTAGAGTTATATATTAGGCCTTTTAAATCTTTATCATAAATAAGTTTGGCACCGCCGTCTCTAGTAAGGGGAGATACTTTTATTGATGAATAATTTCCTCTATATTCTTTGGAAAATATATCCAAAGGAATTTGGAAATAAAAACCTTTATCAAAACTTCCCTCTCCAAATACTTCAGCAGAAACATTTGTTCTCGTGAAATAAATGCCAGCTTTAAATCCTGAATTTGTAGTTCTAGATAAATCAAAAGTAAAACCATCATCTTTAGCAAGATATCTTCCAAAACTTAAATTAGATTCAATTCCAGAAGCAAACTTATACCCAAGATTAATATGCCCAGTAGTTGTGCTGTAATCTTGAAAATCAAATTTTTGATCGAATGTTCTTTGTTTAACATAAAATAGTTCTGCTCCAAGACTGAAATTTGAATTGAAAGGTTTATATAGCAATTGCCCCCCTAAACCTCCATACATTTGCTCAAATATACCTCCACTAAATTTTGCATAAATATTATTATGTGGTGACCAAATATAATCTAACTGCATTCTTGTTATAAAAAAGTCATCCTCTTTAAGGTATTGAACTACATCAGTTCTTACGTGCTCCATCTCAGATGCAGGACCAGCAATTGTATCTCTGAAGTTCTGATAGAGTGAATAGTTTAATTCTGATGACAATATTAAATTCCGTGAAAACTGAATTTCAGAGATATTTTGAAGATTAAGTCCGCCAAAATAAAATTTTTCAGGATTTCCTATATGAGATGCAATTGCAGGAGCTGTTGATTGAAAAATTACTGGAAAATCTACGTATGGCTGAAATTCATCTTTTTTGTAACCATTGGCCTTACCTTGTTCAAGGTCTGTATAATTTATTTTTACTTCAAGAGGTGACACATCTTCATCATTAAGATGGTTAGCAATATAGGTGATATTATTTAATTCTATACCTAAATTAAGATGGCTAATATTTATTGAGGTCAAATCAATATTATTAGAATCTGCAACTTTCTTTGAAATATAAGCGGCATACGAGGATGATCTTATTGCATTTCGATGATCTGAAGTAGATATGGATACACTCAGTTTTTTGCCATCTAAGTCTGCTGTCTGTAACAATAGCTTATTGTTATTTAAATTTTTTAGAAGATCATCATAAAATGATATTTTTGAGTCATCATTAGCTTCTATTTTAGGTTGGAATTTTGGTTTCTTGTAAAAATTATCATTTAATGGAAGTGCATATGAAATTGTGAAATTAAATGTATTTCCCTTCATATAACTTGTATCAATAGTTAAAAACTTATTAACTTGATAACTTAAACCATAATTAATATTAGAATCTTTTCTTCTTAAATCTAAGTTTGCGTCCTTCCTATTTAATGCAGATAGATCCATGTAATCAAATGGGTCATACTCTAATTTAAGCTTTAGGCCGTGAAACTTTGTAATATTATATTCAAAACCACCAAATAAGGCTGCATCTCCTCTAAACCATGATGATGATTGTGGTGTTCCGCCAAGATCAGAACTATCTCGCAGAGGTCTTGATTCAAATCCATCATTTAAATATGAAATTGGATTTTTAAAACCCGATATCCCATTAAACTTACCCCAACCTATGCCAGTTGTTAAAGATAGGTTGCTGAAAGATTTTTTAGCAACAAAATACTCTTTACTAAAATAGCCTGTGCCGGCGAAATCATCTAATCCTACTGCAAATGAAGTTGAATTATTAACTCTGTGAGTGAGTTTTATGTTAAATCCTTTATCAAGCTCATGTCCCTTAATTCCATCAATCCAGGTTAAATCAGATGGCCTATAATAAAAATAACTTGCCTCCATCCAATTAAAAGGAGAAATAGTTAAAGAGCCATATTTCCATAATGAATTTTTGTTAAAAGTAAATGCAAGAGTGCCCTCTTCTCTTGAGTCAGCTGTTGGAATTTGTATTAGGCCGATTTGGCCAAATGAATTATAGGATGATTTATATATGGGATCTTTATTTGCTTTTACATACTCTAAAATACTACTCTGAGCAAATGAAGCAAATAAAATTAAAAAAAAAACCTCATCTTAATATTTAATTATTATTATTCAAAACAGATAAAGAAGTTAAGCTTAATGCAATGCTACTGATAATTGGAGCCCAGATGGATGCAGCTTGTGCTGGATTCATTAATTTTGCTGACTGAGGTATATAAATTATTGAGCCAGGATAAATTAATTGAACATCATTATCTAAAATAACAAAAGATAATGGAGAACTAGAATTAATTGTTTTTGTTTCTCCATTTGGATTAACAACAAAAATATTTTTAAGATCGGCTGTGTCTAATGCTCCTCCAGATTTTTCAATATAATATTCAATATCTTTCCCGGGAGTGTATCTTATAGCGCCAGAATTGCTTACCTCACCATGAATATAAACTTGTTGAGATATAATAGGTATAAAAATTTTATCTTCATCTTCTAGTGATGTATCTAATGATGGGTCATTAGCAATAACGTCTAAATCAAATTCTGCTATTACTCTCCCTGTAACTGTAGAGGATCTTAACTGCCTGATAAGATCAAGCGTACCTATATCAATTTGCTGCGATCCAGCTGTATTATTAATTATATTATTTAGATATGTTTGATAAAGTTTTTCTTTTGAAACTTTATTTATTTCAAGAGCTTTTTTATTTTCTAAATACCCTCCAAATGGATATGCTGTATCATCATATCCCCCAGCTATATTTATCATTTCACTTAAAGTAGTACCTTGAAATACTTTATAATTTCCAGGATTTTTAATAGCTCCTGAAATAAAAATATTATTTAACTTATATTCTGGTATAAAAATTGAATCGTTATTAATTAATTCAAACGTATTTAATTCATCTAAACTTAAGTTAATAACTTGGTTTATACCTCCATAAACTCTTTTAATAACTATATTTTGAATATTTGCATTACTGCTAAATCCGCTAGAAAACCTCAAAAGATCTTGAAATGATTCTCCATCTTTAAGCTCATATGACAGATTTCTTTTAACTCCAGATTCAATAGATACTACATTTCCTATTTGATTAACAACAATACTATCACCAGATCTTAAACTAATAGAAAAATCATATTTACCATAAACTAAAACATCATATAGATCTAAAGTTTTAATAATTTCTCCGTTTCTTACAAGAGATATGTTTCTGTAACTTCCGATATCATCAATACCGCCTGCCACCGCTAGAGCATGAATAATGCTTGAGTTACCATTTACTGTATAAATTCCCGGATTATAGGCATTCCCAACTATCAAAACACTTATGTCCCTAATATTTTTTAAAGATATAAATGCCTCTGTTCCAATAAATGTATTATTAACTTTGGCCTTTATAAGTGAGCTAGCATCATTTAAAGAAAGTCCCGACAAAACAATTGTACCAATATCCGGTAGATTTATTGACCCATCCCTTTTAATTGCATATGTATCAATTGAGTCTTTTTGACCAACTAATTGAATTTCTAATGCATCTCCAAAATCAAGAATATAAGAACCGTCAAGGTTAGGTTCATTAACGGGCATAAATGAGGTTTGTATTGTGTCAAAAAATTTTGCTCCAAACATTTTATAATTTTCATCTTCAAGGTCTTTATCGAGTCGGCTAGATGCTCTTCTGTATACAGGCTGTTCTAATTCTTCTTTTAATTCCACTTTTTCTAAAACGTCATTCTTAATTTCTTCTGGCAAACTATCTAGATATGCTTGATCTAACTCTTGAGAGGTGACATATAAAGGCAACAACATAAAAGCTGTAAAAATAATTTTTTTATTCAATTTAAAACCTCTTTAATCTTTTGTGAAGATTTAAAAATAAGCTTCTTCATTGGCTTTATTATATACGATTCTTTTGTTTTTGGGTTTCGACCAATACGTTTTGGAGTATGATGAATTCTAAAAACACCAAATCCATTTAATTTAATATTTTTTTTTACAGATTCGCTCACAATAAGTTCAATAAATTTTTCAAAAATTTTTTTACTTTCTTTTTCTGAAATATTTAACTCGTTAGAAATATTTTTAGAAATGTTAGCCTTTGTTACCATTTATAGCCCTGGAATGCTGATTGATTCTATTTTCAAACTCTTTTCAATTATATCAGCCATTAATTCATCAATTTCATTATCAGTTAAAGTTTTTGTATTAGATTGAAATATAAATCTATACCCTGCTTTAATCTCACGCATTTTTTCATTTTCATAATAATCAAATAAGAAAACTTCTTTTAATAAATCATATTTAAAATTATGAATTGCATTATCTAAAACTTTTAATTTAGAGAAATCCTTAACTGAGAATGATAGATCTCTGACTGAAGACGGAAACTCAGATATTTTCATATACTGTACAAATTTTTCAGGAGGAGCTATTTTTTCTTTATACTCAAGAATGTTATCGGAAAAATCCTCAATATCCATCTGAATGTATACAATTGGATAATTAGATTTTCTATTCGAAACATTTTGATCAACTTCTTCAAAATTTATTTTCTCGTCAACCACAAAATTATTAAGAATAGATAATATAAAATCATTACTTATTTTTTTAGAAAAATTTACATGATCTCTTCCAACTCGGCCAGCTGCAATGATGCCTATAACTTTTTTCTTAGTAAGACATTTTTCAGACGAACAATATATATCTGAGATTTCAAATAATTTAATAGAATCCTTTTGCCTTCTTTCATTGTAAAGAAGATTTTCAATTAAAGAGTTTTTAAGGTTTGTTCGAAAAAAGCCCCTATTAGAGTCTAGCGGATTATCTATTTTTAATGATTCTTTAGTTTTATTTACATCAAAAGGGTTATTAATAACTTCATAAAACCCGTTATCAATAAGTAAATTCTTTATTTTATTTTCTTTTTTTGCTCTTGATTCATTGTTTGTATGTAAAATTTTAATTTGATCAATTGGGATATTATTAAAACCTATAAGCCTTGCTATCTCTTCAGCTAAATCATTTTGAGAGCCGATGTCGCTTCTGAATGAAGGAACTTTAATTAGATTGTTGGTTACTGAAAAGCCAAGTTTAATTAAATAATCCATATATTCATCAGCTGATATTTGAGTCCCAATGATTTCATTGATAACATTCGTATTAAAGGGCAAAAAGTTATCCTTATATTCTTTATAGTTTTTTGTAAACATTGAAACATTTTTAATGTTTGCATGATCAGAAATAATTTTTATGAATCTTCTTAAAACTGCATCTTGAGATTTTGGATCCACTCCTCTCTCAAACTTATATGCTGCATCAGATTGTATGTCATATTTAACTGTCTTTCCGATTATATCTTCTGGATTAAAATAAGCACATTCAACGATGACAGATTTAGTGGTATCTGAGCAGGCTGTATCTTTGCCGCCCATAACTCCAGCAAGATTAACAACCTTTGTGTCATCTAAAAAAACTAAATTCTTACCAGTTAAATTAATTTCTTTGTCTACAAGGGTGCTAAAAATTAACTCATCATTAATTTCTTTAATTGAAATAGTGCCCTTTATTTTTGAGCTATCATAACAGTGAGTAGGTTGGCCTGTTTCATATGAAATATAATTTGAAACATCCGTAAAAAAATTATTCTTATTAATATCCAAATCATCAAAATATTTTTTTAGTGGTCCGCTATAATTTGATATATTTAAATCATCTAATTCTATTTTTAAGAAGGATATATAAGGACATTTTTCTATTTCTGAATTAACAAAATCAATCTTTAGAGAGTCAATATTTTGATTATATCCTTCGAATTCAAAATTTATATTATAAAAAACAGCTAAATCTCTTAGCAATCCCCTCACGGAAAGACAATCGCCTCTATTAGGTGTAAATTCAATATCATAGATAGAATCTTGAATTTCATGCTCATGACCTAATTGAAATAATTTTTCTGATATCTCTTCAATACTTGGTCTACAGTGAATATGCTCTAAAAGATGTTGATATGCTATTTTCATTTAAATTGATTTAAAAAATCTAAATTTGATTTATAAAAGTCTCTGATATCATTAACACCATGTTTTAACATTGCTATTCTCTCAACACCTATACCAAAAGCAAGACCAGAATATTTTTTAGAATCAATATTGCAATTTTCAAGAACTATAGGATTAACAATGCCGCAACCAAGAACTTCAAGCCATTTTTCATTGATTGATAAAATATCTACTTCTGCTGATGGTTCTGTAAATGGAAAGTATGAAGGTCTGAATCTAATTTCGATATCTTCACTAAATAATGATTTTATAATTTTATAGATAAGATCTTTAAGATTTGCAAAACTAACTTTATCTGCGACATATATGCCTTCTACCTGATGAAACATTGGAAGATGAGTTGCGTCATCATCTTTTCTATAAACTTTTCCTCCTGAAATAAATGCGAGAGGAGGTTTTTTTTCGAGCATGCCTCTTATCTGAACTGGCGAAGTATGAGTCCTTAATACATGAGATTTGTTATTTACATAAAATGTATCATGCATTTGCCTAGCGGGATGAGTTTTTTTGATGTTTAACATATCAAAGTTAAACTCTTCTGTCTCTATTTCTGGCCCTTCAATAATTTCAAAACCATAAGAAACCAAAAGATTCATAATAGAATCTTTCATATGATTTATTGGATGGTATGCCCCTGCCGTTTCTTCTAACTCTGGAACATAGGTATCATAATGGTCTGTCATTTGACCAAGAACTAATCTATAGCTGTCTCAACAATCTTTTTAAAAGTTGAGCTATCAGAAATTGCTAAATCAGACAAAATCTTTCGATCAAGAACTATTTTCTTTTTAGAAAGAGAAGATGTAAGCCTTGAATAAGATACTCCTAGCTCTCTTGAACCTGCATTAATTCGTGCAATCCATAATGATCTGAATTGTCTTTTCTTATTTTTTCTATCTCTAAAGGCGTATTGTAAAGATTTTATATTAGATTGTTTTGCAGTTTTGTAAAGCCTACTTCTAGCACCATAATAGCCTTTAGCCGAAGCAAGAACTTTTTTATGTTTCTTTTTTGCTGATAATGCTTTTGTAACTCTTGCCATAATTATTACCTATTTATTAATCTTGAAGCCATCTTTAAAACCGTTCCAGATAGTTTGTTCAGACCTCTATTATGTCTTTTTCTTTTTGTAGACTGTTTGGTAAGAATATGGTTTCTATTAGCGCCTCTACTTTTTATAGAAGTAGCTGACTTTTTAAACCTTTTTGAAGCTCCAGAATGTTTTTTTATTTTATATGCCATAATATTAAACTTAGAGTTTATTTTTTCTTTAAAGGAGATAAAATCATTAGTAATTGTCTACCCTCAAGAGAAGCCTCCTGATCAACTTGGGCTATATCTCCAAGCTCTTCACTTATTTTATTTAACAATTCTAATCCCATATTACTATTAAGTATCTCTCTACCTCTAAATCGGACGCTTATTTTAGTCTTATCTCCAGCAAGAATAAAGCTTTTTATTTTTTTTAATTTAATATTGTAATCAGCAATATCGGTAGATGGTCTAAATTTTATTTCTTTTACAGTGGTTCTTTTAACTTTTGCTTTTGAGGCAGACATATTCTTTTTTTTATCAAAAACATGTTTGCCATAATCCAAGATTTTGCAAACTACTGGATTAGCATTTGAGGGAGAAACTTGTACTAAGTCTAAGGATTCTGCTTGTGCAGATTCTAGTGCATCTGCAATGGACATAACCCCTACTTTTTCACCTTTTGAATTAATAAGCATAACCTCAGATGCTCTGATTTTTTCATTTACAGGATTAGATTTTTTACTTGGAATTGCTATTTTAATACCTATTTTATAAAGTTAAGGAATGATATATGCATAATTACGGAATTAGAATTATATCTTGCACATTTTGTATATCTGTCATAAGAACAATGGATTTTAAACTAATTAATGATTTTATCAAATAATTTTTAATTTAAGGTTGCAAAATATATTTGTTCCATTCATTGTTATCAATTTCATAAACAACTCTTTTATTAATTCTTGATTCATGACCCTCCCAAAACTCAAAATAAAAAGGCACAAATGAATAGCCTCCCCAGTATTTTGGTCTTATTTTTAAATTAGAATTTTGAAGAGCATTATTATAATTATCTACGACCGACTCATAAGAATCTACTTTAATTGACTGCATAGAACTTATAGCTATTGCGTTCTTATTAGGAGACCTATTTTCAAAATGCTCATCAGAATATTTTGACGACAGCTTTGAAATATTTGCTTTCATCCGAATTTGTGTATTGGTGCAATTCCAATAAAACAAAGCAGTTATTTGTGCATGCATTTCAAACTGTTTTGCTTTTGGCGAATCATAGTTACTAAAAAAAACAAATTCTTTGTTTTGAATAAATTTTAGATTAACAAATCTAGAATGAACTTCATTATCAATTTTAGAATAGGAGGATATAGCTACTGCTTCTACGGACTTTTGATTTGCCTTGACAGCACTCTCATATTTTTCTTTAAAAATTTTATAAGGTTCCTCTTTTGAGATATTTTTAAATATAATCATTGTATTAATAAATTATTTAGATGCTTCTAATCTTTAATTTGAAAATAATCCAACACAGTTTTGTGAATATTTGAAATATGCGAGTTAGGTTCTGGTTTAAATTCAGACAATCCTTCTGAAAAATACGTATAGCCTTTACTGTAATGTTCACCATTTTTTACCGCAACAAAAACAACTTTATCAAATAACTTTATTTGTTTATCTTGAATCTTGATATAAGTATCATTTTTTATTTCATGAGGATAAGTTAGGACTACAAAAATATCTTTTCCTCTATTATCAATCTCCCCAAAAAGTTGTTTATCTGAGTTGACAATAATTGATGAAAGCTTTTTTTCTGCAATTTTGGCATCTTCATTTGATTTAAATGAAATTAGAAAATCTCTTGTCATTCTTGGCATAACATCTAAATACTTTATTCCTATATTATCCAAGAAGTTTTTATGATCTTTTAAACGATAATAAAACTTCAGATTTGTATAAGGTATTTGTGAAAGTCCAGTTGAAATAATTAGTTCAGAGTCTTTATGTTTAATAAGATCTGCAATTAATCTATCGTATACAACTAACATCTCCAACATTGGATCAAAATTTTCATTAATATACCAACTGGGATTTTTTAATTCCTTTGATTGAACATATGGTGAATTAAAAAAATAGTGATGTTGAATATGCGCTCCTGCATTTAAAAAAATTGTAGAGAAATTAGGTTTTTTATTTTTATAGAGTGTTTTGTGTATTTCATACAAGAATATGTCTAAAAATAATGCTTTACGCCATGATTTACCAAATGCACTCAATGCGTATTTAATCAAAGAATAATATTTGCTAGGTCTAACCAATATAAAAAATGCAAAAATTAAGCTTAAAATAGTTTTGATGGTCAGCTTTGATTGCGCATTATCATTAACAGATTGTGCGATTGACTGTGTAATTATTTTGCTCACAAATGATTCATCGCTCTTTGTTTGAGTCCATGGATCAGGAATGAAATAAGATGGATTCTTTAATTTATTTGTTGCATTCATTGGGCTTATTGCACCAACCTTAAAACCAGCCTCTTCAACTTGTTCAAAAAATTGTTTTTCTTTTGAATTAACAAAATCTCCAAGCCTAAAAATATTGTGTTCTGAATATTCTTTACCTGTGTGAACAGATACCCATTGTATCCATGGCTCTAAATGGTCATATTCTGATTCAGCTTTTGTAATTACCAAACCTGACTCAATAATATGTTGCATTGCAGGTAAAGAGATTCCTTTATCAATATAATATTGAACAACATCAAAATTTATTTCGTTTAACTCAACTAGGATTAAATTCATACTTGTATGTTTTTTAATGAATTATACATTTAAATAAAAAGTTTCTAAGTTGTCTTTGTGACAGCGTCAACAAAGGAGTTTAAAACAATATCTTCATTATATTGTTTTTGAACTTTCAAACGTCCATTTTTGCCCATAAGCACTCTTGATTCATGGGGCAAAGTAATCATCTTTTCTATTTTATCAGCTAAATCTATAGAGTCTTTTACTTTACATAAAAAACCAGATCTACCATCATCTATAATTTCTTTACATCCAGGAACATCCGAAGCAATGATTGGTCTTCCAACTGCAGCAGCTTCAAGAAGAGCTCTTGAAGTTCCTTCTCTGTAGGAAGGCAAAACAACACATGTTGCATTATTAAGAAAGCCAACTATTTCATCTGTTTCTCCAAGATATTCTATAATTTTATTGTCCTGCCACTTTTTAATTTGATCTAAAGAAATAGCAGTACGATTCTCTGTAGCTATTGGACCTAATAATTGAAAAGAAACGTTTGAATATTTCTTTTTAATGATTTTTGCAGCTTCAATATATTCCCTTACCCCTTTATCTTTTAGCATACGGCCAACGAGCAAAAATACTAAACTCTTTCTTTGGGGTAACTTAGCTTGTTTAAACTTAACAAGATCGATACCTGATCCTGGCGTTGTTTTACAAAATTTGGGATTTACTAGCTCATTCTTAATAAATAAATCTCTATCATCATTATTTTGAAAAAAAATAGTTTTTGATGATTTTAACGAAAATCTATATAAATATTTAACTAATTTTGTAAGCCATGATTCTTTTATAAATACTGTTCCCAGACCAGTTATCATTGTTATAGAAGGTGTTTTAGTAAGTCTAGCTGCCAATGAACCATAGATAACTGGTTTGATTGTAAATAATAAAACTGCACTAGGTTTATAAAAAAGAAGAGATTTAAGATAGCTAAAGAAAGTAACTAAATCTACAAACGGATTTATTCCCTTCCTCGATATAAATAAAGGCTTGATTTCATCGACTTCATTCTTAATATCATTTTCATATCCATCAAACTGAGTGAGAATAATTACCTCAAATCCCTCTTTTTTTAATCTTCTTATAAGATTCATTCTAAAATTGAAAATAGTCCATGCATAATTTGAAGAAATTAATATTTTTTTTGAGCTCATGTTTTTAGTTTATGCAAGAATTAAATTAAATTTATCTTTTAAATTAAGCATTAAGTTTTTAGAATTATGGTAATTGATATATAGAAAGTTTTCATTTTAGTTCGGCAAAAACCAACTTCCTTCCAAATGGATACTCATCCAATATTGTAATAACAAATTTCTCTTCATCTATTAAATCACTTACAGCATGATTAAATTTATAGTCTTTATTATTCTCTATAATGTCAAATACTATCAGGCCTTTTGTATTAAGATTGTTTTTTACAATACTGTTTATACTTTTTTTAAGGCCTTCGCTTTCAAAACCATGAATCCAATTAACCAAAACTACTGCATCAAAATTTAGGTCTGTATCTAAGCTATCAGTCAAGAAGTTAAAAGTTTTGAATGAATTTATCGATTTTTTTTTGGAAAAATTTTGAAGGAATCTTGCAGCTCTTAGTACATTTGGTGATAAGTCATAAAAATATTTTTTTTTGAATTTTGCATTAGCCAAAATATCTCCTAAGCCACAACCTATTTCTATTAAGCTTCCTCTAGAAGAGCGAGCATTTAATTTAGAAACAATATCCATTGCATATTTCCTATTATCTATCGGACTTGTATGCCACCATTCAAATTTAAAAAATATCATCAAAATCATTCGAATTATTTTTTTGAAATATGCTTTAGGGTTCATAATCTTTTAAAAATTTTAAAAAAATAAGTAAAAACTATATCTTTCATTAAATTATAGTTCTTGCTTAGCTTATTAAGTCGCAGCTCTATTATGCTTAGATGCTCGCATAAATCCTATAGAGGCAAACACAATCAACATTACAAAAAGAAAAATATTAGGAAATACAAAAAATGAGTTGTAATGAAATGTAGCTATAAGTAATACAACAATAAATCCTAGGCCAGCATTAAATTTTTCATAATTATTTATAGTTGCATAACGCGCAAGATTTCTATAATTGATAATCATAATACTTACAAGCAGAACTCCAATAAAACCCAAGCTAAAAAACAATCCTAGAATACGGAATTCTGTGTGGATGCTGGAAACAGACTTTCCTTCTCCTAGAATTGAAGCTATTAAAAAATCAAATGTACCAAAGTTATTAGTCACATTAAGGTAAACGTCAGAAGACCAACCACGATTTATTATTATGAAATAAGCAGATATTAGACCTAAAACTATAAAGATGATTGATATTTTGGATCTTCTTTTTAGAAATAGAAGATAAGCTATTGCTGCCAATAGAGAAGACCCTACTCCCCATATTACCAAAAGAAATAATGAAAGAATGAATAATAAACGTCTTTTTAAAATAAAAAAATAAATAGCTGTGGCAGCTGTTAATGCAGAAGATGCATAATTAGTGCCTGCAACACCAATTGACCTAATGATGAACCCATCCGACATACTTTGAGAAAACAAAGATTGAGACTGATGTCCCAATGGATTCATAACTCCACTCATAAAAGAAGGTATTTCGTAACTAAATATATTTATTAGTTCAAAATTTGCATCAAAATAATCTATAAAATTATATATTAACAATAATATAAGCAAAATTTCAAAACACTTAAATCCGAAATCTAAGGGAAATCTCATAAAAATTGTGAGCATTACAAAATATAAACAAAAAACCATTGAAGCTATAAAAAATGGGTCAGGATAGGGAAATAGGCCTAATCTAGCAACACTAAGTAAAATAAAAAAGAGCACTATAACTGCTGTTTTTGATCTTTCTAAATACAAATTATGTTTTACGGATAATACAAGTGAAATCAATGCAAAAAATATAATTAAGTAATTATGGATATTCCAAATTATTTCTATAGGATATGCTAGTCGAAATAGCTTCCAAGATAAGGCAACTGAAACTAATAATAATAAGAATTTAGTACTCATCCCTACTTTATTGTTGGCTTTTGTATTTATTTCGGAATTAATTGTTGTCATATCTAAAAAATTATTTTTTTTATAAATAAATCCTAATCTTTTTCATAAAAGCTTACAAAATGACTATTAAGAAAATATGAACAAACTCTATTTGCTAAAAAAGTTTTCCCCAAGACACCAAATTCTCTTCGAGCTGTCCATTTAGTTTTGGTATGCGAAAACCCAATTTCTTCTATCATTTTTTGCCACACTCCTGGCTCGCAATGAAGGTGCCAGTCAATAGAAGGTGCAAAAGGACTTTTCAAACCAATTTTTCCAAAAAAATTTTTACTCCCACAATCAGCTACAATCAAAATACCATGAGAAGATAATCGATCAAGTATTGTTTTAAGCCTTCCTAAGTATTCATTGTATGCATTGATATTATGAGTAATATCTTCAAGAATATCTTCGCCAATATGGTTGATTGTGTTATGCATTACTATGATATCGAAAGTTTGAGGATCTAAAAGTGTGTCTACATAATCTCTATGAAAATTAATTCGCCCGTGGTCATAATTTTTTTTCATAGATTCATATTGCTCAAACATTAGTTCATTGGAGCCCTCTGCAATGGGATCCACAACCCATGCGGAACAATCAGGAGAAGAGTCTAAAGCATGAAAAGATGCTAAACCGTTTCCACCTCCAATATCTAAAATTTTTTTTCCATCTAAATTTATATCTTTATATATATAATTGCGAAAATAAAAATCGTAGCCATGAGGTCTTGTTATGCCGGCCTCACTCAATAAGTGATCAAATGTTTTCATAATTATGTTCTCCAGAGGAAATTAAATAATACAAATTATAGTATTTTTCGCATATTAAATTTATTGGGTACTCTTTCTCTATTTTTCTTCTGCCTTTTGATCCCATAATTTCTCTTTTCTTCCTGTCCATACTTAGTATTTTATTTAGGCCTTTACTTAATAATTCATTGTTATTAGGTTCAACCAATATAGCAGTATTACCTGTAATTTTTTCAACATCGCCAACACATGTTGCCACACAAGGTAAACCAGATGCCATCGCCTCTCCTATTACATTTGGAAATCCCTCTGTAATTGAAGATAAACAAAATACATCCATTGCATTCATATATTCAGGAATATTGTGCTTCTCGCCAACCATAATAAAATGCTCTGAAAATCCAGTTTTATTAATCCATTTCATCAAAATGCTGTTTTGTTCATCTAGATTTCGGCCGATTAATAAATACTTTACATTTTTGTGAACTTTTAAAACATTTACTGAAGATGAAATCAGTGTTTCATAACCTTTAGATTCATGAAACCTTCCAACACAGCCTATCAAGATCTGGTCATCATTAAGATTCAATTTATTTCTGATTTTCTTTCTGGCGATTTGGTCATATTTTAATTTTTCTAAATCAAAACCATTAGGAATTACTAAAGTATTGTTCGATTTATATCCATATTTTTGGTGATTTTTTAATCCTGACTGGGCAACATGAACTATTGATTTAGGAATAATACTTGAAAACATAGCACCTATTTTCATTACTATAAAAGTCGATAAAGATTCCTTTCTAGTGAACTCAGACCTTCTTATGGACCAAATAATATTTTGGCTTTTTGCAAGATACGCAGCTATGCCCCCAAAAATATTAGCATGGTACATCCATGTGTGAACAATAGTAGGTCTTTCATTTCGAATTATTTTTTTTAACCTCAGCAATGCCTTAAATGCTGAACTCCAATTTTTTATCTCTAAGCATATTACCTTGACTCCTATTTCTTCTAATACCTTACCTATTTTCCCATTATTTGTAAGAGATATTACAATCATTGATTGAACTAAATTAGGTCTATGCTTAATTAAGCGAAGTAGCATAGTTTCTGCACCTCCAATATCTAAGCTTGTTATTATGTGCAGATACTTTTTCATAATTGAATAATCAGTTCAAAAAAACATGCATATATTTTTCACAAATTTTTTCAGGCTTATATGGGTTAACAGTATTTTTACTTATACATTGATATTCAGAGTTTAAGAAACTAGATATAGCTTGTTCAAGTGATTCAGCAGAAATCTCCTTTGATAAATAACATCCTTCTATTGATTCTAATATTTCTTTTGTTCCGCCTGGAGCTGGAGTAGAAATTACTGGCGTACCGCATGATAAGGCCTCTAAGACAACATTCGGAAAACCTTCGTAATGAGAAGAAAGAACAAATGCATTTGCTTTAGAAATCCAAGCATATGGATTTTTTTTATACCCAATTAAAGAAACTGTTTCTTGAAGCTTATACTTTTCAATTAATGCAATAAGGTTTTCTTCAAGTGGTCCATGACCAAGAATAGCGAGTTTTATCTTTGAATTATTAGTTAAAGCTATTGATTCAATCAGCATTTCAAAGCCCTTTTGCTTAATAAGCCTTCCAGCTGCTATAAGATACGTATATGAATTATCCTCATAGTATTTTTCAATTGAATGCTCCTGCAAACTAGAAAGACTTTGAATTCTTTTAAAATCTACTGGATTATTTATTAGAACTAGATCCCTCTCACTCCCTAATATTTTTGAGAGATCCTCTTTCATATCTTGAGATTGACAAATTATTTTATTGAATGATGGATAAAATATTTTATGTAAAGATTTCCAAAGCAATGGAAAGTTGCCTCTCTTAAGTTTCTCTGAAACTACTATTGTTTCTCTAGCTATAAATTTTATGCTCCATGGCATAAATAACCTTGTCATTGCAATTGCTAAATTCAAGTGACCAAGTGTTGACATAACAATATTTGGCTTATAACGCCATAGATTAATTATTATTTTTGGAATTGCGGTCCTAACTCTTTTGCATTTCAGGTCAATAATATCTACTTCTTTTGGAATCTCTTCGCTATAAACCTCTTCACTCATATCAACAACCATAATTGTTGCTTTAAATTTGCTTTTATCTATATACTTTAGCAATGTAATTATTACTCTTTCAGCCCCTCCTTGAGTTAAAGTTGGAATGATAAAAAAAATTTTTTTCATAATTTTAATCTGCTAAATACTCTTCTTAATTTAATTAATCCTTTCCATACAAGAGAAAAAATATGATCAGATATTGATAATGAATTCAAAGAATTGTTTTTTATTACATCATCTAAACTGACAATGCTATTACTATGTTTAATAAAATTAGAGCATATCTCTTCTACTTCAAATTTTTTAATTCCGTTAACATGAAAACAAACAGTCCAAATACCAGAACGAAAACCTCGAAATTTCCATAATTGTTGAGGTATCCATATCTTGTCCATATATTTTACTGGCCTCATATAAAACCCATCACTAATTATATTTAAGCCAACATCAGTTAAAACACGTAGAGTTGTTTCATCAAACGAATGTGCCGGAGCCACCCATAAATCTGGTTTAACTCCATGAGAATTAAAGATATTGATTGCCTTTTTTAGTTTCTTGGTTTGTTGTTCATAAGATAAACCTGAAAACTCACTATAATTATTTAATCCTAACAAGCCTGAATCACTAGTTTCATACAAATGTTGATATCCATGAACTGCAATTGACCATCCCATTTTTTGCCATTCCATAACTTTTGACCAAAAATTCTTGTTTTCTTCTGCAAATTTGAGTTTCTCATCTTTATTATCAGGAACAACCGCCATAATAGGTTTTATGCCCTCTGCAACTAAGACTTTTTCAATTTTATTCCATGTTTCCCAATCCATAGTTGGACAAACATCATCAAAACGGACTAGATATGCAGGCTCTTTCATTATATTAATTTAAGGATTTATAAATCTTGTCTATTGCTGAAAACATTGATTTATTTGAATATTTTTGAGAACTTTTTGCTAATGCTCTATTAGCCAGTTCATTTCTTAGCGATTCATCCTGAATAAGTGAAATAACTTTACTTGTAAAGCTCTGCATACAATTTGATTCATATATGAGTCCATCAACACCATCTTCAACTATTTCTTTATGTCCGCCTTTGTTAGCAACTAAAACTGAAGTGGACTGCAACATTGCTTCAATAATTGTTCTCCCAAAAGCATCTCTACTACTTGGAGCAATTAAAATATCAAGGCCTGAAATTATTTCAGATGGATTGCTTACAAAACCAGTAAAACTTATATATTCTTGTAGTTGCAATTCTTCGACTAAATTTTTTAAGAAACTAGTATATTGATTATTTCCATCACCAATTATTAAAAGGTGTACAGGTTTATTAGAGATTTGAATTATTTCTGGTAGTGATCTTATTACAAAATCAATATTTTTATATGAAACTAGTCTTCCAACGCACCCCAATAAGAGCATATTGTCCGATTTAGATATATTTTCTTTTATTAAGTTCTTTGATAATTCTTTATCGTATTGCATATCAGCTTCAAAAGCATTGTGTACCATAGATTTTTTATGCGGATTAATGTTTTTAGGTGCTGAACTTATAACTGCTTGAGATATACCAATAAAATGATCGCAAAGTATATTAATACTTTTCCAGAATTTAGATTTAGATAAGATAGTTCTTTGATGCCATATAAACTTAGCTTGTGAAAGCCTGGTCGTCAATGACCAAGTTAAGTTAATCCTTAAATCATTTCCGTGGACGATATCAATATTATTTTTTTTTATAAAATTGATTAATGGAATGATATTAATTAGCATTCCTAAAAATATCTTTAATTTATTTGGTGACTGGCCTGCCAAATATGGGATATGAACTTCTTGATATTTAATTTCCATTTCATTAAGTAGCTTCGATAAAGGACCGTTAATATTATGGAGCAATATGACCACATCATAATTATTAGCTTTTAGTGTTTTGCAAAGATTTAAAGATGATAAATGACTACCTCCAACACTGTCTCCAACAAATGGGAATAAGATTTTCACTTTAGTTTATCTAATATTTCAATGCGTTCTTTAGTCGTTTTTGAATGTAAATCAGAGACGGTATCAATCTCAACCCATCCGCCATTTATTTCAATTGATGAAACTGGAAAGTCTTCATTAATACAGGCCTGTAACAAATCTGTCATATATGCTACTTCAATAGGTTTATTTAACAATTTTCCATTACCAATGGAGTTATTAAAAATTTTTTTTATATAGCTTAACCCTTTGGGTGAAAATTTCATTAATCCAATATATTGTCCTTGGACTTCTTCTATAGTGCTTGGACGATTACCAATATCGCATATCCTACCATCTTGATCTACTCTAAGTGTCTCAGCATCATCCAATGGATCTTCATTTCTAGCCCTCCAATAGCTCTCCCAGTCTTTATCAATAACAACTGCTATATCTTCTTTAGAATTTATCAACTTTTTTAATACTTCTTGAGAGTAAACAATATCTCCATAACTAACGATTACACTACCCTCTAATTCTTCTTCAGCAGAAAATAGTGTCCAAACCATATTGGTTTCAGAAAATTTTGTATTAATTTTTAATTTATTTCCTTTATTTTTTAACATCTCGGCTTTATAGCCACCAATAAGTACAATATTGTTAATCCCTTCTGATTCCAATATTTCTATCTGTCTGTCTATTAAACTTTTTTCATTTATTTCAACCAAGCACTTTGGTCTATCTAAGGTATATGGACGAAGTCTCCTACCCTCTCCAGCTACTAGAAGAATAGCTTTAAGTTTTTTATTTGGCATTATTCAAAATCATCTGAAACCTTATTCTATCTATATCATTAAAAGGAAGCTCTCTTTCAGGGTGCCACATCCAACCCTCCCACTTTAATGTTTTGTGTTTTATAGCTTCAATAGACCCATCTTCAGACTCAGCAATAACTTCATAACCTTTTGGACAGTCAACTAAAGCAAAATCATGAAAACTATTTACAGATAGTGGCAATTCATTATTAAAAAAATTTTTAGTTTTTAATTTGTGTCTAGTATTTGTATGTCCCTCTATTTTAATCAAGTTACTTCCAGCAAAAACTCCCATCATCTGCATTCCTCGACAAATTCCCAATAGTGGTTTTTCATACTTCTGAGCCCAAAAAAGTAAATACTGTTCAGTTAAATCTCTATGTAAAACATCGCCAATATTATTACCCCCTGACAATAACAAAGCGTCAATTCCAACATCTTCTAACCATTTCTCAAGATTGGGTTGCGATGTATTTGAAAGATTTATTTCTACAAGATTATTTGGTATTGGTATTGGAAAATAATTATTATTAGAAACCCAATTGACGAGTCTATTATCCAGTGAATCTCGTGTCTCATTATACGATTCAACTTTTTCAACACGCTGTGTTATGCCTATTTTTATTTTCATAAAATTATCTATCTTTGTGGGCAATAAGTACAAATATATTACAGAATTGATTTGGAAAAAATTTCATTAAAAAGTTCTGAAGAAGTTGACCCAACCAAGAAAGCTTGTAACCTTCAACCCTTGCTAAATTTTCATTAAATGACTTATGTTTTTGATCTCTAAAAAAAGCAAATTTATATAAAAGTGGCATATTTTCAACTGGCTCTATTGTTTCAACAGTAAATCCAGCGCTTTCGAATAAATTTCTAAACTCAGAGTATGTAAGATTCATTTTATGAAATTCAGAACTATTTTTTGAAATCTTATTACCTGACCTATATTGAGTTAACCAATCAACAAGTTTTGTTTGTATGTTATCAGCTCTAAAAGAAGCGCAAACCGAGCCTCCATATTCAATTATACGAAAAGTCTCTTTAATGGATTTTTCTAATCCAAACTCTAGACCATGATATAACCCAAATGCCAATACATATTTAAATGACTCATCTTTAAATTTTAAATTTGTTATGTCGCCTACTTCAACTTTAAGGGATGAATCAACATCTTTTAATTTTTCAATTGCAACTTTAATATAGTCTACTCCAAAAATATCTCTTCCTTGATTATGGTAATATCTAAGAATTCTTCCTGCGCCACAACCTGCTTCTAAAATCTTTCCCTTTTCATCTTTGGTTGTTTTAATTGCATAATTTAGTGGATAAGCATTGACATTAGTCATAGGAAGATCGGATTCAATTTTTGACCATCTCGATTCCCAATAATCTTTTATATTTTTGCTTCGATATGTAATACGCATAAAATCTTAAAGTTATCCTAATATTGCAAGATGCTTTAATACTGGATGAATTACATAAAACGTTTCACCCCCAGTATTCTCCTTTAATTCAAAATCAAAAAATCCTAGCTTTAGATATCTTTGAAGGGTCTCGACCAGAACTTCTGCACGAGCTTTCGAGTCATAAATATGATCTATTTTAGTTCTATCGGTTGGAGCTAAAAATTTTTTTCTTACCAAAACTGGTCCGCAGTCTATATCTTTAGTAAGTAAAATAGATGAAGCGCCAATCATGTTCTCTGCTAATAGGCTGAAGTAATTAGTTGTACTTCCTTTATAGTCAGGGAGATATCCGCCATGGACATGCAAAAAATTCTTACTTATGCTGAGGACATCATTTTTGAGCAAAACGCCCCCAAAACCAGAAAATATAAAGGTAGGCTCATTTCTTCGCTCTAGAATATCTATAACTTCCTTACTATTTATATTATGGTTAGGAGAAATTTCGTAGGAAATTTTTTCTGAATCAAGAATATTGATTATTTTGCTAGATAATTCATTAGTATTTTGACCCGGAAGCAAGTCATCGTTTTCATTGATTAGTAGAACTATATGATTAGGTTTAAGATTATGCTTAATTAACTCCTCTATATAAAACAAAGTTCGTGAGGTATCAGCACCTATCATAGCAATTTCATTTAAAATCAAAATTAACCTCCTTAAGTTTACCGGAGATCTGTTTTACAAAATCTATCTCATTTAATATAACTAAATCCATGCCATTTTTCGGAACTAATGCCAAATGACTGTCATCTAATGAGCATATAAGATCATTCACTTTTAAAATAGTACTTAGATATTTTAAATTAGCTGTTTGATAGTAAATAAGAACCAGTAAAACAGAGAAAATCCAATACAAGTTGACTAAATTGTTTTCACCTAAGCCAACTCGTAGTTTATCTTCGTGATAGCCCTCATAAATTTTTTTTGTTACTTCAAATCTTTGAATTAAAAAGTCAATCCATTCCTTATGATCCTGATTATTGGTTTTGGAGACTACGTTATGAATTAGGTGTTTAATAAGCTTATATGTGTCAATTTCAGTTACTGAATTAAAAGAATTGATATGATCTAGAGTTAGATTTAATGATTCAAATTTATTATTAATAAATTCATTAGCCAGATCGCAAAGAGCTACATCTATTTTACATGCCTTATTAATGCTATTAATTGATGAAAAATATTTAAGAAACTCTAATCGATTATTTATGTAACATTCTAAAAAATCACTTCCCAAATATTTGGTATACATATATTTATGCGGAGAGATTAATCTATCCGTTGAAGTATATTCATAGATAATTTTATTTATTGACATAACATCCTAGCTATTTTGATTGAGTTGCTGAGTAAATCATCTAGAGATTTATCATTTTTTATTACTAAGTCAGGATTTTTAGGTACTGGAAATTCAATATCCATGCCTGCAACGTCAGACAATTCACCATTTTTAAACTTTTTGTATATGCCTTTACTATCTCTTTCTATTAAAGTTTCAATTGGTGTATCAACAAATACTTCATAGTAGTTATCAATATTTTCTCTATTCCATTTCCTTGTTTCAGGAAAGATGGACAAAATAGCACACACCACGTTAATATTTTGATTATCTAGAAACTTTCCTAGCTGGCAAATACGTCTAGCGTTGAGTAAACGATCTTGTATAGAATATCCAATATCATGATCAAATAATTCACGAATCACGTCACCATCTAAAAGGATTGTTTTTTTGGATTTTTCATTTGATATCTCTTCAACATCTTCTAAAACTTTGCTAGCCAATGTTGATTTTCCAGACCCCGAAAGTCCTATAATCCATATAACCATAATAAATTCCTAGTCTAATATATTAATAAATCCTGAGGAACAATCCAAAAGGACTTTTTTAGAATTTTGAATGGATTCAAAGCGCTGTTCGCCACATCCAATAGCTGCAGGTATACCAAATTCCGCACATCTTATCGCCATATGTGAATTAGCCCCGCCATACTTTGTAATTAATCCAACAATATTTTGTGCAAAAATCCAATCAAATCCTGGATCTGCACTCTCAATCAATATAATTTTATCTCGCAATAGGGAGATATCAATATCCATTCTAGAAGTTAGTAATAGAACAGGTGCTGTGATATTTTTGTGGGTTATAAAATTTGGAGCACTTACTTGAAAAGGCACAACAAAAACTCCGGCTTCATCAAAGAGTAACTGAGGTAATCTAATGGCATTAGTTAAGTAATGCTTATTAGCATTTGATTTGGAAATTTTCTTTAGATAATCTTCAGTTATAAAATCATCACTCGCTTGAGATTGAGATATATGTAATAAATTATTAAATGCTATGTGTGACATTTGATCGCGACTCAATCCATGATTTTCTCCAAAAACTGACACATACTCAAGAATGTCACTAACTGATCGAGAAAATATGAATTTACCGTATTCACGGCCAACAGTTGCAGCTCTGACATATTCTAAAAGTCCTCCTGCATCTAGATCTTGAAAACCTTCTTCAATAAGAAGATTGTTAATTTGTTCATTTTGATGTGATGACAACTCAAATTTGGATAAGGTTTGAACTTTATTAGTCTGGCCTATATTCACTAAATCTTCCATCTGATCATACCGAGGAGATAAAATATCATAAGTTCCTGGCCTTAGATGTCCATATTTAGTGAAAAATTTACTTTGAGATAAATTTCCTTCTTTCAAATCCTGACTATCTTCTACGAACTCACTTGCAACAGTTTTAACACTTGACTGAATAAGATCTGCCTCTTCAATAGATATAATTTTTCTTTGGACCAAAGATAATAAAATTGTTCTTGCAATAAAGCCATGCCTAGCCAGAATAGAAAACGGAATTGTTCCGTACTGGATACAATCAGTGACCATCTTGAAAATAATATCTAAATTATTTTCAAAAGTAGACTCTTTGTATTTTGATTGCTTGATATTAAGTTTTTCTATTTTATCAAGAGCATCTTTTAAAGAATGTTCTCCATCATCTAGTAATAAAGAATGAGTCTGCTCATGCAATGCATTTTTAAAATCTTCCTTCTCAATATCAGTTAATTTTGATCCAACAAGTCGATCTATCCTTTCATCAATATCAAAACTATATGTTGTTATTGCTACCTCAAATTCAACTTTATCATGGAGTGTAGGTTCATTTTTTAGGTGATCAATCCAAGCATTCACTAATTTTTTGCTGATTTCAGGTGATAAAGATTTTGGTAAATAAGAATGAAAACTAAGCCTTGTATCTATATATGGCTGCCCTGCCAGTGAAACCATTAACGGCTGTCCTTTGGGTACTGAGTATCCCATCTTTTCTCTTGCAATGCGCCATGCATCATTTGTAATCAAAGTCTCATACAGTGAATAAGCCAATGCTCGGGGAGCTCTCCCAATCATCTCAACAGGATTCCAATCCGGCATCTGTCCCAAGATGGTTGTATCTCCAAAGACTTCGAGTTTTGGTTTAAACCTTTCTTTAACAAAAGCTTGAACATCAATTAATGTCTTATCAATTTCTTTTGAAACAGACTTATTCCATTTTTTATGAGTAGTTATTGATCTGACTTGAAGCAAGCAAGGTTTTAAATTCTTATCTATTGCAAATTCAATATCAAGATATTTGCTATTTAAAATATTTTCTAATTCAATAGTTGCATTTAGGAGATCACTAAAACGACTTGATCTTAATGAAGAAGAAGCTCCACGATACACATATAAAGTTCTATTCGAATACTCATTATCACCTGCAGTAACGGTATTTGTTAAGCCTGAGGAGTCATCATAATTAACAACATAGTATGGAGCTCCTGTATTAAGATCATGAGTAAAAATAACGCCGCTCATATTTGAATTTTCTACCATTTCTTGAACTAAACATTCGTCATAAGGAGTGCATTTTCTTTTATGTTCAATACTATTTATTACTGTTTCAATAGCTTGAGACAGACTTTCATAATCATTTGAATCAATGCTTAATACTGAGTCATACTCACCAGCTGCTGCCCTTAAACTACCATCTTCATCAGAAGCTGATGATCTGACTACAACAGTACGGCCATTAAATTTAGCTTGTATTTTTTTAATTGTATCTACAGGCGCTTTTTTATAATCTGTAATTTTGAAATAAGATAATTCTGGAACTCTAAAAAGTGAAACTTTAGTACTAACATACTCTAATGTCTGTGCCTTAGATAATCCTTTGCTCAACATAATGAACTCCAATAATTTTTAAACCTAGGGAATAAATTCTTTAAAGAAGATTTTTCTTTTAGAGTTATTTCTATAAACATAATCATTATTTAAAACTGGCCCAATATTTTTTTGGAGACATATCAGTTCTTAGTTTTTTTCTTTGTATGACGTGATCGTCACTATTTTTCCAGTTTTCAAACCATTCATCTCTATCTTTAGGAGTTGACCAATCATCTCCATACCTCATTTCTAAATATTGCTCATAATTTACAGGCACATTAAATTGCCTACCATTAATAACTAATTTTTTAAAATCAGAAATATATTTTTCTGGTATTACATACCAAGCTGTTGTGCCAACTTGCTCATATAAATAGAATAGGAATTTGCTTAAACTATAGAATATTGAGATTCTTTTTTTTCCATCTGTGTTTAATTTTAGATTAATCTTTTTTGTACTAGTAAGAGTTTTAGGCATTAATTTCTTTGATAGATAAAATAGGTAACTTGATTTGGACTTTAATATTGGTTTATGAAAGCAACGTCTGAAAAAAATTTCATCAGATTGATGAAAAATATATATGTCAACATGCATAATCCTATCGAATGCTTCTGGTAGAAAAATTGTCACCATATCCTCTAGCATGGGATATCCGCCATTAAAATTATATATATAGCCTAAATCAGACAGATCTTCTAAAGCTGCTAATAAATTATTTGTTTGATCTTGAGTTACTGAAACATCAATATCGCTAGAAGTTAAAATTGATTTATCTCGAACACCTTTTAGAAGAGTTCCAGCCTCAAGCCAAAAGAAAACATTATGAGTCTCTAGTACATCAAATATTTTTGATATTGTTGTTGGCAAACCATTATTTATAATATTTCTTTGCATTTTAATGACGTTTGAGATTGCTTACTATAAAAGTTAATTTAGAAAGTTAAAGTCTTTTTCTGCTAGATACTTTTTTGAAATCCAAGAGTTCCGATCACGTGCACCATTACGATCATATAAGATATTTTTATATGGCTCGATAGCAGTAGCAGCAGTATTATCATAGAAATAACTAAATACTCTTTTATCAAATCTATTCCAAGATGCTTGTCCGGCTAATACAAAAAATAACTTTGCAATTGTTCTTAAAATTCTTAATTTATATGAAGCCAAATAAAAATCATTAACCTGAATACTATCCCAAACATTTCCCCAGTTATTTTCGTATAAAACTTCTCTATATAAAGATTGATTAATTTTGTATGCTTGAGGAATTTTTTCCCAAAATTCCATAAATAAAGGATCCCAAAGTGGCAATCTCCACTCATGTCCATGAAACTCGTAACTTCTTTGCGTTGTTGTAACAAACTTGCTTTGCCTGCCTGACCACTCAAGAGACTCTCCAATTGCACATAAATCATTTTGAGATAATGAATAATCACTTATAATTTTATTTATATTATCTAACAAACGAGTTTTAATTTTCTTATCATTTATATCTATTCTCAGTGAGTCCCATAAGTTGTAATGTTTTTGCATAATTGTTTCAATAAAATCATTTAAATTTAATTTATTATGTTGAGGATTCACATGACCGCCTGAAATAAAATCTCCTGACATCCCATTAATAAAAATAGCATCACTTGCAACATACTTATTTTCGATAAGCATTTTTACAGCTGAATAATCAAGCAAAACTGGAGAATTAGATAAAGTATTTGTCATTTCAATAAACTCTCTAAAGCAACTTTGATTAAAAATATCTTTCTGCGTTTCCAGTGATAATGTTATAGGTATATGTTTGTAACCAAGTTTGTTAGCTATTTGCTTGGCAGTCTTGGTTTCAAAATTATTTTTAAGGCCATACGAAAAACAAACTACATCTTCATAACCTACTTCTTTTAAGCCACTGACAATCAAACGAGAATCGTGCCCCCCGCTAAGTGGAACTACGATTTGCCTACCTTTACAACTTTTAGCAACACTGGTAAACATATCCTTAAGTAAATTAGTTAATTCAAATTTAAGTTTACCTTTGTTCTCGCTAACAGTATTCCATGGACTGTAACGATAGTAGCGATGAACAGAAGTTTTATTTTCATTAACCAAAATGCATTCACCAGCTTGAAGTTGAGAAATACCAGTACATAATGTCTGTTCATCAATCGTATAGCCAGACATGGCTATCTGCAAAGCAGCCTCGGTATTATCAAGATCTAAATTCAACTCATGTTTATCTACAAGCTCTGTTGGGTTAGAAGTTATATATATCTGATTATCATCATAACTGTAAAAAAGAGGAATAGATCTAACCCAATCAACCGCGCAAAATAATTGGCTCGAGTTATAAATAATAATGGAAAAATGTCCTCTGATACTTTTAATCCATTGTGCAAACATATCAATTTTAATATATTTTTGGTTAAGTAATTCTTGACCCTCATGAAAAAAATCATCAATACAATCGTCAATTAAATATCCCTTAAACCACACCCTATAATCATCAAAAATATATTCCTGCCATCCAAATTCTTTTGATATAGATATATTAATATTCATGATTGATTTTTTTAAATAAGCATCATAGTATTTTGATAACTCTACTTTTCTAGGTAAAGATCTGTTGAAGCATTGATACTAAAAATTTTTATGAAAATATACCCCACATATTTCAAACTCATTAATTTTGATGCAAAGATTCTTAATTTTGAGTTGCCTTTGTAATTAACAAAATTTATAGTTTTTATTCTATCGCCAGTTCTATCTTCAGCATAAGAAAAATATTTCTTTGCAATTCTTTTGTGTGTAGATACTGTTCTCAAATATAAATAGTTATTTAAATAGTCACCGCCCTGTCTTGAAAAAATATCCCATAGAACCTTTCTAATATTTTTCGGAAAATAATGAATAAACCAACATCTTGAATGACTATCATATGGCTTAAGTCGATGTGGGAAATTAAAAAAACAGACACCTCCTGGTTTAAGCAATCTGGCTGCTTCACTATAGTAAAAATCAGGATTTACTACATGCTCTAAAACTAAACTGCTAGTAATTACATCAAATGTTCCGTCATCAAAAGGAAGTCTTTCATCTTCATTGTTTAAATTAGTTGCCGTAGGATTTGTGTCTTTTGCATTAATTAAATTGAATGATGCATCATTGAAATTCATATGCTTGAGTATTCTGTTATCAAATTTTTTCACAACATCTACACCATGCACATCGTTGTAACCTTTCAAGAGTAAAAGTAAGTTTAAAATACCTGTTCCACATCCATAATCCAAAATTTTTATAGAATTATTATTTTTACTATGATCTTCTATTAATTTGAGTTGCCATTTTCTTTCAATCTGACCGCCATTTTCTATCATTGAAATCAAATTTTGCTTTTCATATATCCAGTCGATATTTTTATTGTCAATTTTTTTAAGTAGCTTTTTTATATGCGAGTCAACTACTGGTTTCTTAGTCATGATTTTTTCTTAATATTTTTATTTTAGGTTTTTAAAATAGAAGTAATAATTATTATCTTTAAAGATGCAGCTTTCCATTTTCAAGTGAATATTTTATATCAGAAGCATTAACAAATGTTTCTTGATGAGATATTGCTATGATGGTTACTGTCCCCCTAAGGTCGTTCAAGGTATTTAAAATATCATTTTCACTTTTTTTATCCAGTGCTGAAGTTGGTTCATCTAGTAATAATATTTTAGGAGTATGCAATAATGCCCGTGCCAATCCCAGGCGTTGTTTTTGTCCTCCTGACAAGCGGCCTCCATGCTCTCCAACAATAAAATCTAGACCACCTGAAAGTTGTTCTACGAAATTTATTGCTCCTGCTCGCTGCAAAACCTCTTTTAATTTTTTATCAGAAATTTTAAGATCACCAAATGTTAAATTATTTCTTACACTATCATGAAATAGAACAGTTTCTTGAGGCACATATCCAATCATTTTTCTTAAGGTTGATTTGTTTAAATTATTAATATTTTTTCCATCGATTTCTATTGATCCACTATCTGGTTTATTAAATCTCAGTAACATATCAGTGAGAGTTGTTTTTCCTCCTCCAGAAGGCCCAACAATAGTGATAAAATCTCCAGCCTTAATTTTTAGATCTACATTATTCAGAACATTATTATTATCATAAGAAAAACTAACCTTATTAAAAACTATTGAATCAACAAGAGACGGTTCATCACCAGATTTTAGATCTTCTCTTTCTTTTTTAGCATTATTAATAATATTAATAACAAACCAGAAAGGCGGGATTGCTGTAAAAATCTGTTGGTAATATATTTGAAGGTTACCTAAACGTTGTCCAGTTCTATAAAATAACATGATGAGTACAAGCAGCTCTTCAAATCCTCCATCCCAATATGATGACAATATATATAGTGCTACTGCTATACCAAGAACTTGAACAGGCTCAGCAAAATTTTTGAGTACTGAAGAACTTAAGATAATTCTTTTTCTCATATCTGCAAGTTTTTCAATATCTTGATCTAAGTATTTTTGCAACCTATCTTGCAAACCCATCGCTTTATTTGATTTGATTCCTCGCAAACCATCAATCAAGGTTGATAAAAGAGTTCCCTCGTGTTTTGCAAGCGTTTTAGCAGAAACTCTGGCTAAAGTTACAAAATTTCTTAGAATAAACATAACAATCATGCCTAAAAATATTCCACCTAAAGTTATTGGTATTGATATAGTCAAAGACATTGCTGAAAAAAGACCAACTTGAATCACACCAGCTAATACCAAACCTGTTGCTCTAAATACATTGCATGCATTTTGAACTTGAGTACTTATAGCGGTTGAGAAATCACCTGTTTGATTATTTAGATAGTAACGCCAGTCAGCATATAATAATGAATCAACCATACCCTTACGTAAATCTACTTCAACATCGGCACAGATATATCCTACCTCCTTCATAGCATAAAAAGATAAAAGAGATTTTAATGTCATTAGTAAAACTATTAAAAGCAGAATGCCTCCCATAGTCATATCAAACCCAAAAATATCAAAAATTTTTGCTATACTTGATTCAAGAAAGCTTAGATCGTTATCTCCAGTATCTTGGAACATCGCCATACCAAGAAGGGGTATCATTGCTGCAAAACTTACAACCTCAGCCAATCCTGAAAATAAGAAAGCAAATACTGTAAAAATACTTCGTTTTGGATATGCTCTTAAGAAATAATAAATCGGATAGAATCTATTATTAGAATTATTTGAATTCATAAATTATTCCTTATATTTTAGAATTAAAATTTACCTCAAACATTATCAAAATAAACATCAGAAAAACTTGTATCAAATATATGTTCTTCATTATTAATAAATTTATCAAATTCATTAAAATCAATACTTAATCTGGAGTCACTTGAGTAATTTGCTTTTAAATAATAACAACTTTTTTTTATTAACTGTAATGCCTCAGGCATCAATTCTGGAAACCCTAGATTAATAAAAAATACTGGCTTATTTTTTTTTAATACAAAAGGAGTAGTGGATGAGAAAAAAAAATCTATTATATAGGCATCAATCTCATAATTAATCTCTTCAAACCTTTTCGTAGTAGATTTGAAACCAAATGACTCCGCAAAACCATCGGGTACCTTTGTGGCGCCTTCAGGATGTGGTTTATATATAACTTCCATATTTAATTTTTTTAGATGGGATAGTAATTTTATTTGCCAATCAAAATAGGTCATATCATGGAAAATAGGTCTCAATCGAGCTCCTTCTCCATGAAAAGCAGTTCCAACATACATAATTTTTTTTATTTTTTTTGGTATCTTTATAACTTTTGGAGATTTTTCTACACTTTTAATACCTAGAACTTTATCTAAAGATTGAATTAATGGCGGTTCTTTATTAAATATTAGATCTTTTCTAAACTGTTCATTCCTTTTAATCTCATTAACTTTATTAAATGTTACAAAATGATCTGTATGCATAAACTCGACCCAATGAACAGGTTTTTGAGGATGATGTGAGTTTCCAGAACCATGATCATGAGTGACAACCTTGATGTTTTTTTGTCTTAATTTTTCAATCATCATTACGTGCCAGACCGAAGATCCACCACATCCAAACCATACTTCTCCTTTGATGTTATCTAATAAATGATTATCTTTTTGAAGATAATAATTCACAAAGTTATCTGCTTGATTTAACCAAACTGCTATGTAATTAGTTGATAAAGGGGTTAACTCATTATGAGACTCCTTGAAAGATTCTTTAACTATTTCTAACAACTTTTGAAAAGCGACAGAATCCTTATTTTTTTTCAAAATATAGCTTTGTGGGATCATACCAAACCATTCACCAAAATCAGAATAACGTAGTAATTTATTACTTCCTCTGGCATGCTTTATAGCAAGACTTGATGGACCAATAGCCAGAACATCATTTTCGTTAAATCCGTATTTACGTAGCAATCCCAAATTAAATCCATTCCAAAGAAATTCTTTTGCTTTGCGCTTTAAATATCTAGGAATATTCCTGCCATATGTTGGACCGGAACTGTTATTAAGAAAAAATCTGCATTCCAAAGGCTTGGAGTAGTAGAGCGAATCAAGCTTTATATAATGCTTAGGTATCAAGGGCTTTACAAAATCTTTTTTACATTTATTTGCAATTACTGTTGCTTCAAAAAGTCTCAACATTTCACAAATAAACCATTTAAATAGAATTCTAACGGCAATTAATTCTGGATATTTTTTTTCATTATCTGTGATAAAAGGTATTAAAGATTCTGTAAGGGAATCCATTACAACCGATGACTTTTTGTTATCTAATGGCCAATAAAAATCAGTAATTCCATTATCATTATATGAAACTTGATTTATATCTAATGATTTAACTGTTCTATTATATGAGTCCGAGAGTTTTAAATCGTCTTTCATTTCTATATTAATTTAAGCATTATTTTTTTTATTACTTCTAACCTTTCTAATTATTGATGAAACGTCATCTAGAGGGCTATTTAAAGCCCATTTAGTATTAGATTTTACAATTTTCTGGGCAACAACCTGAAGATAAGACCTATTTCGACTTGCCTCATAAACTCTGTATTTAAGAATAGTAAATCCAGCTTTTTCTAATAATGCCGATAAAGTACCTTCACTGAAAAAGTAAATATGAGGAATTGTAAAGCGTTCATCAGTTAGAGGGAAATTGAACATATCAGAAACATGAGGAACCTCAATAAAAAGCAAACCTTCATTCAATAAATCATTATACATTTCCCTTAAAAAAGGTAATGGATCAGGAATATGCTCTAATACTTTTGTATTAATTAGAAGATTAAACTGTTTTCCAAAAATACCACTGGTATAATTTTCATTCCGAATGTCAGCATCAACCCTTCTTTTAGCTAAATCTGCATAAGCTTGATTTAACTCTACTCCGTATATCCCATCAACTGAAAGTTCTTCATTGAGAATATACAGAAGGGTTCCGCCACCGCAGCCAATATCAAGAATTTTTAAATTATCATTTAAATCATTTTCATCTAATATGGCTTTAAGCCAACTTGCTTTTTCTCTATTTTCTGAAGTTCCAATTGGCAATGATATAATCTTATCAAAATACTCATCTGGAGTAGTATTTTCAAAAATATCAGTATCATAATTTTCATAAAGCCTTTCATACTCATCTTGTTCAAGAACCGGAGATCGATAAACAAAGCCACAGTCATTGCATATCATCCAGTTCATGTCATCTTTAGGAGTAATTTCAAATACAGAATCTAAATACTTATCTTTTCCTTTGAAGGTAAATAAAACTTGAGAGTCTTTAGAGCCACATATGTAACAACAATTTTTTGGTTTCATTTGATTTCCTTATTATCTTTTGATTAATCTGAATTCATAGCATTTAGATGAAGTTCAGCATGAGCCAAATCGAATTTATTTTTAACTTGTAAAGATGCTTTTCTACTCAAAATAATATGACCCTTGGACCCACTAATATTTTTTTCATCATCAAAATAGCATTCTCGTTTAGATAAAGTTATTCCTCCACACTGACGATATAAATAGTCTCTTTCTAAACGAAGAAGATCACTATCATAATTATTTCCAACTAATTCAAGCCCTGAGCCAGAATGCGAATAAAAAACTGAGTCTTCAGTGATTACTCCTAAGACCTTATCAACATCATGTACTCTCATTACATTTATTGCTTTATTAATATAAGAAGTTGAGCGAAATGGTGACTCAGCTGTTAATTCTAAAATAGCATCATATGTAGATGGATCTTTGTCTTGAATAGCTGATATTATTGCCGGTCTATAAGATGTATTTTCTAAAGCATCCAATGGGTCTCGCTCAACTATAGTTATTTTTTTTCCATAAGAAGAGCTTAGAAACTTAATGATGTTTTTATCAGGAGTAGTAACTATCATCTCCGAAACAAATTCTGAAGAAAGCGCAGCATCTATTGTCCACTCTATCAAGGATTTTTCGCCTAATATTTCAAGGACTTGGCTATTTTTATCTATTGAAGGTCCTCGAACTGGCAATACTGCCAAAACAGATAAGTTCGGCTTTCTTAATCTTTCTGCATGCTTTTTATAGATATCAGATCTTGTTTTAAGAAGCTTCTCAGTATTTGAAGTTAGATTTTCTCCATGCTTTCTATAATAAAAAAGAGGCAAATTAACATTACCAACTTTATAGTTCTCAGTAAGTTTAAGCCAGACATCCCACCCATCTTGACAATCAAACTCACTGCTATATCCCCCAACCTCTAGTAAATACTCTCTTCTTATGATGGTGCAAGCTCCATGAGCAGGCTGATCTAGTAAATTTACATCTGCTTGAAAATTATGACGCCGCTCCTGGCCAATAACATTACTGTGTTTATCAATATAATAATAATCAGGAAAGACGAGAGCTAAATCTTCAGATTCTTCAATGGCATCAACCAAAACTAATAATGCACTTTCATGAAGGTAATCATCAGCATCCAGTCTCATAACATACTTTCCATTTGCAGCTCGAATAGCTACATTATTGGTTGCAATTAATCCCTTATTTTCTTGGAAAATTACTCTTACATTGGAATATTTTACATATCGATTTATAACATCTCTTGAATTATCCGTTGAACCGTCATCAATAATAATAAGTTCAAAATTTTTATATGTTTGAGCAAGAACACTCTCTATTGCCTGCTCAACATAATCTTCATAGTTATGACATACTAAATATACTGTTACTAGTACTTGTTTAGCTTTGTTGTTTTTCATAAGAGAGATATAAATCTATTAAATTTTTATACTTCGTTCTAAGGTATTCTTGTCCTAGCACATTAATTAACCACTTAAATCTTTCAAAGTCAGATTTGGTATCCACAACCAACCTTATATCTGAATGGTCAACTTTATTGCGTGGAAGTAATTGTAAGTTGAAATCTTTTGAATTCTCATAAAAATATTGTGTTACATGTTCAAAGTTAGATGCTTTTTTCATTTTATCGTGAGCTTTTTGTAATGCGGATTGAGAAATTAATTCAACACTCATTCCAATCGGGTATGACCTGGGAAATACATTTGTAACGATATCCATCTTATCAGGTGAATAAATACGAACTGCCTCTGATAATAATTCAATATTATGCAATGGACTATCTCCATTGACTCTAAGTGCTGCATCCCAATTATTAAAATTCATGCACTCAAGGAATCTTTCTGCTACATTGTCACCCGAGCCTCTAAATACAGATACATCATTATTTTTACAAAATTCTACAATTGGATCATCAATATCTCTTATTGATGTGGCTACACAAATCCCACTTAAGCCTTTTACTCTATATGCTCTTTCAAGTACATACTCAATCAGAGCTTTACTTTTAACTTCTAGAAGTGCTTTACCTGGAAGCCTGGAAGAATCAAACCTACTAAGAATAATTGCTCCAACTTTTGTGCTCATTACTGGCTGCGAGTTTCTAAAACATCAATAATTGAAGCAAAGTCCTTCATTCTAAGCACTTCGTCATCATCAAGATTTAAACCAAACTCTTCTTCTATTGCAACTAATAAACTCATATGCTGAAAAGAGTCCCACTGTTCACAATTATCTACTGAAGTCATCTCATTAATTTCTTCAACTTCAATACCAAATACATTGGCCATAATATTCTTAAGACGCTCATTCATATAATTTCCTTATATAACTTAAACCTATAAAACCTTTATATGTTTTGGCGATACTACATTTAAAATATCAATTTCGCAAAGGTAAGATTTTTTAGATGACTCTTTTGTTTTTAAATCAAATCCATGGTTTTCAAAAAAATATTCAACCTGTGAATTTTTTTGAGTTTTAGAAAATGATCCAGAAAGAAATTTTATCTCTTTACTTTTTGCATGCTTAATGCATTCTTCTAATAAAACATCTTCAAGACCTCTTCCAATAGCTCTGCAACTGAGTAAAAATGAATCTATTTCAAGAGTTTCTTCAATATATCTGAGAATCGCTACACCAATTAATCCATAAGCTCCAAATTTATCGTCAGCCTTTAATGTAACAATATCAGAATCTTTAGACTGGCTTAACATGTAAATATCCTGTTCAGTATATCGGATAGTAGTAAGATTAAATTGATTAGTTTTTTGCGTTAATTGTGCAACCCTGGGTAGATCTGATGAATCCATGATTCCAACTCTTGCTTCAATTTCAAGACTATTATAATAATCCTCTAAACTTGATTTAGAATCTAATTCCTTTTTACGCTGACTTTCTGCAAGGTACATTTCAGTTCGATTAGTGTCTACGCCAGAATCTTGGATTTTATCAAAATAGCCCTTGCCGTCAAAAATATTGTTAAGCTCTGATAAATTTTTAGGAACCAAAATAGAAGTAACTTCAGGTAGTAACTCAGTTACCATTTCTATTTCAAAATCACTATCATCAATAAATACAATATGTTGAAGTCCTATATTTAAATCTTTTGCAATTTCTTTGATATTATCTGGCTTTAAATTCCAATTAATTCTCATACAAGAAAAATCATTTTCCTTTAAAACCATATTTTCATTATCTTGAAACACAGACAAAACATCGGATTCATTATTTTTGCTGCAAATGGCCAATAAAACTCCCTGTGATTTTAAGTTCAATAAGTCTTTTTGGAACTTAATATAGTAGGACCCTGGATGATTTTGATCAAGGGTAATCCCATTTGTACCATCTTCACCGACAACACCTCCCCATAATGTGTTATCACAATCTAGAACAATACACTTCTTTGTATCTCCTTCTGAAGCAGTTACATATTTAGCCGCTTCTGAAGATATATGTCTCATTGCTAAATTAGAAAATGGCATCTTTGACATATGCCATTGCATATTATTTTGAAAATTTATAAATCCAATTCTTGAAGCTACCATATCAAGATCTAAAAGTAATATACCGCTATAAGAATTTTTTAAAATCAAAAGCTCCTGGTTTAGCTGTCTTAATGTATTTGCCAGGCCATTAATTTTTTGATAATCAAGAATTCCTCCGGAAGGAAAAGGATGGACTTCAAAATTATTGAAGACAATTAATGCGTTAGATTCTCTTCTTAAAGCATCAAACATAGATTTATAATAATTAATTATATCTTCAATATGTTTAGTAATCTGACTTGAGGTAAGTTCAGGAAACTGCAAACAAAGCTTTGGGGCAATCTCCTCCAACTTAATAAATATAAATATAATTTTAGGTTCATGTTTATATAATCCACTATTTTTATCCAAAATATCTTGCATGATATTATCGAAGTCACACAAATATGTATTTGCTTTTACTCCCTTTGTCATACATTGATACTCGAAAAAGGGTATCATTGGCTCAATAGTAATGTTTCTTAAAAAAGCTATGTTTAATGAAGAATGGGGGTCAGATTTATCTTGATTTCTCATTTTTGAGAGCATGTCTGAAAATTTAATATCCAGCACATCTAGATTAAAAATTGTTTCTGTCACTATGTTATCTCCTTTATTACTCTGGCGGGTTGACCTCCCACTAAAGTTCCAGCCGGTACATCCTTAGTAACAACACTATTGACCGCTACAACTGCATTATCACCAATTGAAACACCTGGAAAAATAACAGCACGATCACATATCCAAACATTTTTGCCAATTGAAATTGGTTTTATTATGGCATCCGACTGCAAAAGAAGTGTGCCCTTCTTATAATCATGAGTATTATCTCTAATAATTACACCGACTCCGATCCTGCTATAGTCTCCAATTGTTATTGTTGACTTTGCTGCTACTACACATCCATAACTAAGTGCTACTTGATTGCCTATAAAAACTTTGGGTTTAGGTTTGGTAAGAATAAATCTCACACTATCGTCAATGATACTATTGTCTCCAAGTACTAATTTAGCGTTATCAGTTAAAAAAAATCTTACATTACGGCCAATGATGGCATTCTTTCCTTTTTCAATTTGGCTTTTGCCAAGCAAACGAAAAAAAGATAATAGTTTTTGTCTCAAACTATATGTTCTTCTGCTAGCTTTGTCGGGCGAGTGATGATAATTTACATGTTCTTTTAACATTTAAAGTCCTCCAGTTAATTACCAATATCTTTATCAGCAATAGGTTGTCCAGCCGAAATATCTCTCTTAATGATTTTACCAATCACATCTTTATATTTACTAGCGCAAATTCCATGCATGGGCCTTAAATATTTTAAATCCTGGGCACAAATTTTCTCACCTTCCTTCATATCTCTTGAGAGATATATACCTCTTCGGAATGAAATATGATGCTTTGCTTTTCTTTCAGACTTTGAAAGTTTTTTTTCATTGGATCCGGTGAAAAGAGCTATTCTTGACATTGTCGATAATGATTTCTTAACTTCTTCGCTAGTAAGCGCAATCATGTGATCTCTAAAAGTCTTTCCCTCTCTGGTATCAGTAAAGTGTTTTTCAATTATTTCAGCGCCCATCGCAACAGCTGCTTCAATGGCATGAGAACCTATAGTATGATCTGAATATCCCACAGGTAATCCAAATTCGTTCTTTAGTGTTTGCATTGCAGCGAGATTAACATCTTCGTCTGGCGTTGGATATGATGAAGTGCATTGCAAAAGAGCCAATTTTTTATCTGAAATATATGAAGAATCGCATTTCTTTATATATTCAATGGCACTAGCTACCTCGGTCAATGATGACAAACCGGTTGATAATATTATTGGTTTTTTTGTTTCTACTAAAGCTGCTAACATTGGATAGTATGTTAGGTCACCAGAACCTACCTTGTGATAAGGTAAATATGGATTAGCCCATTTTAGCATTTCCAAATTCCATACTGAGGCCATTGGAATGGCGCCTCCTTTTTTAACCATCTTAATAAGAAATAAATTTTCCTCATCCGATAATTCAAACTTCTTAAAATGAGCATTACGATCGGGACTTTCTTGTTTGCATACTAAAGAATCGCCTGTATAAAATTGAAATTTAATTGCATCTGCCCCAGATTCCAATGCAAGCTTTGTTAAACGCTTAGCTTGATCAAAATCTCCTTCATGATTGCCTCCAATCTCAGCAATAAAAAACACTGCATTTTTTTTGCTAAAAAATTGTTTGTTAATTTGATGCATTTAATACCTCAATTATTTAAAACTTAATACTAATTCACAAATAGAATTTAAATATTTCTAATCTGAAAAAGTTGCATAAAGGATAGTCATGTTTTTATCTTTAAGTGAAGGGTCTTTTATTTGATATAACCATTTAATGCTATATCCTGCATCACTTATAAATCTTCTATAGTTATGATCAAATAGCCCTATATTATTAACTCTCCTCTTTGTTTTGGGTGCAGTTTCATTTTGATCTATCAAAGTATTAGCAAATACAAGGAGATCTGATCTATTTTCTCTAAATATATTCAGATAATTTTCTAATTGATAGCTTGATAGGTGACTAAAGACTAAATTTGAATATACTAATTGACCTGGTTTTAAGGCGGTGTTTAATGAGTTAAAGTAACTAACCTGAGAAGTTGTCATCGTACTTGAAAATGCTTCAAAAACTCTGGGTATATGATATGAAATATCGTAGCATGCAAAACTTTTTTTAGGAAATTTTTGAGACATCATATGAGAATGGTTTCCTGTTCCTGCACCAAAATCAAGAATATTTTCATAACTATCGATTTCTTTAGCGAACATCATCACATATGCATAGAATCTTAAGTTATTTGTATTATATTGTGCCTTGAAATCATCAATCGCTGTTTTTATTCTATTTTCATTCCAATAATTATCAAATTTAATCATTGAGATATGACTTTCACCAGGCATTTCATTCCATGAAGAAAAAATATTTCTTAACTCTTTAAGACGAAATTTAAGTTGTTTTGGGATAAAGGGCAGTTTATCTATATGCAAAAAAACTAATAAATTTAAAATTAAATTTTTCATTATTATAATGAATCTTTATTGATTGTGGATTCTAACTTGCTAGATATAAAATCCTCAGTTTTTTTCATTGATGTGATTGTTGCACCGCCCATATGAGGCGTATAAATAAAATTTAAATCCAAAGAAGATAATTGCATAATTTTTTCTGAATTATTTGATGAGCCTTGTTCGTTACTGAAAACATCAATCGCAACACCAGAAAAAAAACCTTTACTAACACAATCTAGTAAATATTCCTCGTCAACCAACTCTCCACGTGAAGTGTTAACGAAATATTTATCTTTCATCATATCTATTATATTTCTTCCAATCATTTTTTTATTTTTTGATGAATATGAAGCAGTAAGTATAATTATGTCCGATGCTTCAACAAGACTCTCTAATGATAAGAATTTTCTCGCTGAAGAATTTTCTTTTGAATTATCAATATCATAGTAATTTACCTCTGCTCCAAATGCATTAAAGTATTTTATTAAATGAGATCCGATACGGCCTAATCCAATAATACCTACCTTCGATGAGTTTATCTCATAGCCTTTTACTAAGTTTCTATTTTCATTTGTTGCATTTTTCTGTGAAAAAGCACGTTTAAAAAATCTCAATAAACTAACTACCAATCCAAAAGTATGTTCAGATGTTGCGGTTATTTCATTTAAAAAGTCTGTCTCACCTTTTAAAGATATTATCTGAATTTTAGAACCTTTTGCATACTCTGTATCAATATGATTAAGTCCTGTTGTCGGGCTACAGATATACTTAAGATTTTTTGCATTAGATAGAATCTCTTTACTATAAAAATACTTTAATCTAACAAATAATACGTCTTTATCACTAATAAAAGTTTCTAGGCTACTAGCATTCTCGTCAAAATTTGAAACTACTCCAATTGAATTAAGCTTGCTTTTTGCTTCTTTAGAAAAATCTTGTGGCTCAACTATTCCAATTTTCATCTCTATTATTTAATTAATTATTTTTTATCTCAAAGCCCCATTGGATAATAAATTAAGAAAGCAATTTTTCAGCAACAAGCAAATCATCATGTGTATCTATATTTACAGACCTATACTTAGGCATTAAGTAAATTAATGGTTTATTTGAAACTAATTTTCCAGTATTTTTAAAAAAATTAACATTGCATATGTAGATTGCTCCATTTCGAACCAAGAAACCAACATCATCTTGTCTTCTAAGGCCGGCATTATGTGCATTATCCATTGGGATACCATATTCTCCTTCTTGTTTATACATAATTTTATTATTAAGGGTATGTTCTTCATATACTGATATCAATGTTTCAGATTTCTTATTGCTAAAAAGATCGATCGCATTTGTAATATCAGAAGCATGACGTAACGGCGATGTGGGCTGCAAAACAACAATATTTTCTATGTGAATATTCTGTTCAGAATAAAAATTCAAAGCATGCAAAATATAATCTGATGAAGACGAGTGATCTTCAGATAGATCTTTTGGTCTAAGAAATGGGACATTAATTCCTAAATTCAATGCAATCTTTTTTATTTCATCATCGTCAGTTGAAACAATTGCATGCATGTCATCATTATCAGCAATAACTTGCAATGCTGTGTCTATTGTATATTTTATTAAAGGCATGCCTTTTAATAAAAAAATATTTTTTTTAGGTATGCCTTTTGAACCACCCCTCGCCGGAATGATTATTAGATATTTCAAGCCTTATATCCCCAAACTACGAAAGCATTCCCTTCACCTTCATTGCACATCCATGGATGAGGAAAGTTGGTATTAGCTTTTAGCAATGAGTCTAGATATCTTACGAAAGATTTCTCACTTTCAGGAGGCATAAGTGAAAAAGGAAAATCAATTGAATGTGAAATCATTGGCACTGGGTAAGTTCCAGATGAAGAAACATTTGTTAATCCAAACTTTTCTAAAACCGGAATATATTTTTCGGAACCTCTATCAGATCTATACACCTCATGTTTATCTGATTGATTGGGATCTAAATTATTAGAATTAACATATCCCTTCAAAATCTCATTTATCCAATGAAAATTCTTTTGAATATTTTCTTTATATTCTGGGACAATGTATGCAATAAAGAGACCGCCTTTATCCAAGATACGTATTTGTTCTCTAATTGGAGTAGCAATGTCCTCAAAATGTTCAAATACACCAATTGAAAAAACAAGATCAAAAGAATTATCTTCAAGTTTAAGGTCATAGGCATCACCAACTAAAAAATTTGCAGACAAATTATTTTGAGCAAATATTTTTTTTGCTATTTCTATAACATCTGGAGAAAGATCTAAAAGAGTACATTCAAAGCCAGCCTCACTAAAGTATGAAGAAAGACTTCCCCTTCCACAACCAACCTCTAAAACTCTTTTTCCTCCATTATAAAGGGGCGTGTCCATAAAAGTATTAAACAACTTCCAATGATTTCTAAAAGCTAATTGAATTTGGTTTTCAGGCTCTTTTTTGGTCCAATGAGTATAAAAAGCTTCTTCTCTTGATTGCCAGTTCTTATTCCATTCTTCATTAGTTCCAGTGTACTTAACCATTTCTCATCCCCTTATTGTATTTTATCTTAGATACTTAAATTTAAATATAATTGCCTTTAGCTATCTCGGCTTCAGAAACCCTATTTAATGACAACTTTTTATTCATTAAATCATTATTCTGATTGATTCCACCTTGTGTTGTAATTCCGAGATCATAATACTTATGTGAAATATCCAGAACGGATTGTGTAACTGCCTTTTTGTCTCCATATGGATAAGAAACAGAGGGGATAGCTTCACCTGTAATATTGCTGAGATAAGATTTTGAGTCACTTAGCTCATTATTTATTTCCAGAGGAGACATTTCACCCAAAGGATTATGTGTAACACAATGTGATCCAAGCATTCCTTCTTGAGCTATTTGAATTATATCTTGCTCGTCCATATAAAGATTTTCAACAAAACCTCTCTCATCAATTTTCAGCGCATCAAATAATTGATCCACCAATAGAGTTTTGTTTTCTCTGGTTAAACTAAAATTAACGAAAAGTTTCACTTTTGCCCAATTAGGTTTGTCATATATATACTTTAGTGATGCAGACTTTAAAAATTCAGGATCATTTAACTGCTTAATACTCTCAGGAAATATTTTTAATATATTGTCATACAAACATTTAAAATTAATTTGTTCCATAACATAGTGAAATTTATGAACTAAACAGGCCCTTCTTTCTATCAAAGGCATTGTAGAAATAAAAAAAATTCCAGGTATTTTCTTTTTTTTAAGAATATCAAAAGCTTTAAGTTGTTCTTTTAAACCATCATCGAATGTTAGCAAACAAAAATCATCTTCAGGGAGGGATTCTTTAGATTTCGATAAGAGCGATATTAATTGTGATTGAGATATAAACTTATATTTTTTTTCTAACAAATCTAATTGATGTATAAGCTCTGAGGTTGTAATAGGATGTATCCCTCTTCCTGTTTTTCTTTCTCTTAAGTAATGATAATTTACAATCAATATTCTCATACATTAATAAGTAATTTTCTTATCTGATTTTAAGTCAACTGTCGCGAGTATTTCTGCAATTTTTTTACCAGCATTTCCATCACCATATATTGTTGAAGGGGTAATTTGACTTCCTGCCATGATGCTTTTGACTGCTTTTGTTATTTCTTTTCTATCGTAACCTACATCGATTACATTTTTACCTCGTAGTCTTCCATTTTGTCTAGTACCTATATTGACTGCTGGCACTCCTAAAAAAGAAGCCTCTCTAATTGCTACACTTGAATTTCCAATTATACAAATTGAATTATTCATTAACTTTAGAAAATCAGCTCCATCGATATTTTTAAAGAATTGAATATTGCTAGGGTTTTCTTCTTCGCGAAATGTTCTTATAGCCTTTGAAGTCCAATCAGATCCAGCGTCAACATTGGGCCAAAACCATAAAACGGGTATATCTAGATCATTTAGTGCATGAAGTGTTTCCAAAACCTGATCTCTTGAGTTTTCTGACTCCGATGTAACTGGATGCTGCATGGCAATAATATAGCCTCTTGAAAGATCTAATGGGTCACCAGAACCGCTATATTTGTCATAAATATTAAATTTTGTAGTTTCCTTTTTAATAACCTGAGCTGCAATATCAATTGAAGGACATCCAGTAATAAATATTGTGTCCTCTTCTTCTCCAAGTTTTTTTACTCTTTCAGCAGCGTCTTTGTTAGCAACCAAGTGAATATCAGCAAGTTTAGTAATAGAGTGTCTAACTTTTTCATCAATATTACCAGTTACCTCGCCTCCTTGAATATGGACTAAAGGGATCCCTAGATACGAAGCAGATATTGCAGTTGCCATTGTTTCATAACGATCTGCAATAGTTACAACCATATCTGGTTTAGAGTTGTCCATAATAGTGGATAATTCAAGTATTCCTATACCTGTTGTTTTGGCCATTGACGTATGATTTTCGCCCTCTAAAACAGTATAAATGCGATCTTTTATTTTAAATCCGTCTTTTGATATGTATTTATCTGCAGCTCCATATCTATCAAGAAGTGCTGATGCAGCAACTTCTAAATAAAGCTCAACTTTTGGATGCTCCTTCAAAGCAATCAAAGCTGTTTTAAATCTTGAGTAACTTGCTCGCGCAGTTACAACTACCATTATTTTTCTTTTCATTATAGTTTTCTCATTTATATTTTTTTTTAGTTCTAAAAAATCTGAATATATATGCTAAATGTTGAGTAATTAAAAATGATTTATTTTATTAAATAAACCATATTTGACCCAGTTAAGGAGTTAGAATTGAAGTATTCTTTATTGTTATCAACCCAATCAATTAATAATTCAACTTTGTCGTTAGGAAGTGAAGCATCTGATAATGCATTAGTTAATCTTTTTTTCATATCCTTAGCAAAGTAATCTCCTTGAGTTACCTCATTATCTACAGATTGCATTTCAAAAATCTTTTTACCAGTTCCATCAAGAAATAATTCAATATTTTTTGGTGTTAGAAAATGTTTATCTGATAAAGACATTGGGACATCAAAAAGTAATTGCAAAGTCATCCAAATGATTCCTCTTATATTCAGGAATGAGGGACAGCTAACAATAATAATTCCATTTTCAGAACTTAACTCTACCAAAGCTCTCAAAGTTTTTTTTGGGTCAGGTATATGCTCCAATACTCCAAATGATGTAATTACATCAAAAGAACGATTTAACTTACCGAGTCCATTTTCGTCAGAAAGTATATACTCTATAGAACTATCTTTTTCTTTGGCCCGATCTAATGCAAAATCAGAGTAATCCAAACCTACCCTTTCTTTAAAACTTAAGTTTGTTAAAAATTCTCCCTCTCCACATCCAAAATCCATTGCAGAAGTAAAGTTAAAATTTTTATGTTCAGAAATCCATTCATTGGCCACTTTATGGTCTAAAGGAATTTCAATGCCATCTCTATACTTTAAAAAATGTTTATCTCTTTTTCCTTTTTTATAAATTTCGTCGTAATACTTTTTAAGTTTGTCATCTACCATATATTTACCTATTTATTTTTACTTTTTGAATACTGAAAGATTCATTCTATGTTTTAATAGCTGCTCATAATTTAATACAGCAGAGTTTAATAACTTTTTATCGAGTAATTTTTCTTTCAATAGGCTTGTATTTGGTGCCACAATAGTACCATACGAAGCAAATAAAGAACCCTCTGGAAATATTTCATAATTTTCTTTCTGCATTCCACCATAATCAATATATGGCGAGCCTGCTCCCATGACATAATGATAAGACGTAGATTCTGCTATGCCAATTACAGCATCACTGACAATACCTATTAAAGTTGGATGTAGATATGTTGCATAAATATTGTTATGACCACTTTTTTTTATCGCGCGTTCTATAATATCTGTTTTTAAGGTTGGATGAGCTCTTACCAAAATAATAGAATTATCCTCAATTGTCCTAATACAATCTACAATTTCACAAAATCTATCAATAAACCAGTTATCGTCTCTTCCAGACCATCTGCCCCAATATTTATTTACAAAAATCCCGTAGAAAATATGGCTTTCTGGCTGTTGAATTGAAATTTCTTCAGATAAATAGGATTTACATTTATCTTTTGCATATTTGATATATTCAGGATAAAGGTGTGTATAACCAATAATACTAAATTTTGAGTACCCCATGGTCGCAAAATAGTTTAATGAGTCAATGCTATTTATAAGAGCATAATCCCCTGTATTAACGCTCTTAGTAAATTGCCTATCTCTTAATTTTTTAGCACGATCAGTTCTTGGATGTCCATACTCATCAAAATATCTTCTCATTTCTTCAAGATAATGATTATTCATTGGTTGATAAGTTAGAGACTTTCCTTTGAGAGAAGCAATTTTAGCAATAAGTCTTAATATTAAATTATCAATGGTCTTCCATTGCAGAAAAATAACATGTTTAGAAATTAGCATTCTAAAGATATATGGAATAAGTTGAACTGTTAACAAGAATTTTCTTAGGATAGATCCTTTTCTACCAAATGATTTGAGTAAAACAGCCTCCCCAACATCTTTGACAATTTCATTTAAAAATTTATTTTTAAGCAGTATTTCATATTGGTCTTTATCAAAATATACTAATTGAAAATATATATCTGGGATATCTTTTTTTAATTGCAAAATTATTGGCAATAAAACATCTAGGTGTCCAACTCTTGCCGGATTTATTGTAAAAACATACATATCAGCTTTCTATATCATCCCAACTCAAAATATGTCCTGATTCCTGATTATTGATAAGTCTTTTTCCAATACACTCATCAATTTTTCCTACAGGTATGCCATATCCTGGTTTTTTTGCTGTAAGATCTTCTTTTTTTATAATCGACCCTTTTTTTAATGGCTTTTTCAATACCAAACTTTTATTAAACAACTCTTTCATGAAGCTTAGCTCTTTTGCCATTTCATCTTTATTAACTGGATTGCTTTCGATTTTAAAATTATCGTCTCTAAACTTAACGACCCGTCTTAATTGATCAAAATCAAGAGAAGATTCTGTATCAGGTCCAAAAATCTTTTTATTAAAGGCCACATGAAATTCTAAAATATCAGCATTATTTGCAATAGCTGAATATGCCGATGATGTTGATCCCGAGTGATCAGATAATCCTATAGGTACTTCATACTTATTCTTCATTTCCCGCAGAATATTTAGTCCGATTTCATCTAAACTGGTGGGATACTTACTAGTACATTGGAAAATAGCATATTCAGCTTTTTTTTCTGATAAAGTTGAAATACTCTCATCTATTTCACTCCAACTGCTCATTCCACTGCTCAATAAGATCGGTTTTGAGGTTTTAAGCATTGCTTCAAGAATTAACGGATTATTTATCTCTCCTGATCCAACCTTCCACGCAGGCATACCGATACCATCGAGTAACTCAACTGCTTCTACTGAAAATGCTGAACTTAAAAAAATTATACCTAAACGATCACAATGCTCTTTAATTCCAATCCATTGCTGTTTAGTGAATTCCATTCTTTTCCAATATTCATATCTATTAGAGTCCTCATAGCTAAAGTTAGTACGAAATTTATCTTCTAAAGTGCTTTCTGCCTCAGCTATATGAGTTTGAAATTTAATTGCATCAACTCCAGCTTCTGCAACTGCATCAATATAACTATGAGCAATTCCAAGAGAGCCATCATGTGCTTGTGCAATTTCAGCAATTAAAAAGCACTTCTGTCCGTGACCTATTTCAGAGTTTTCAATAAAGATATTTTTCATATTAATATTCCTAATTAATTTCTAAATTTTCTTATAGGACTAATTATGCTATTACAAACGGCCATCTGTATCTTGAGCATTCAAAACATATTTGATATCAAAAAGGACATGCTTTTCTTTTCCATGAGATTTTATTTCTTCAGCAGTTAGCTCTTTGAACTGCTTGTGGCTAACGGCGAGAACAATTACATCATAATAATTTTTGTTTGGTTCATTTATTAGCGTTATACCATGTTCTTCCTCGGCTTCAATTTTATCTACCCATGGGTCATAAACATCAACGATACAATTATAATTATTAAACTCATTTACCAAGTCAACAACCTTAGAATTACGAATATCTGGACAATTTTCCTTAAAGGCTAGGCCCATAATTAAGACTTTTGATTCCACAATATGAAGCTGTTTCTTCAGCATCAATCTTGAAATACGGTCAACAACATAAAAACTCATGCTATCGTTTAATCGACGACCTGCAAGAATAATTTCTGGATGATACCCAACTTCTATAGCTTTATGTGTCAAGTAATATGGATCGATACCAATGCAATGTCCACCAACCATACCTGGACGAAAAGGCAAAAAATTCCATTTGGTTCCTGCTGCTTTTAATACAGACTCCGTGTCAATATCTAATTTATTAAATATCATTGCTAACTCATTTATCAGAGCTATATTAATATCTCGCTGCGTGTTCTCTATTACTTTAGCAGCTTCAGCAACCTTTATGCTTTCCGCTTTATGTGTACCTGCTTTAACTATTGTTTGATAGAGTTCATCAATTTTATTGGCGATATCCGGTGTTGAACCTGAAGTTACTTTCATAATTGTGGTTACGTTGTGTTCCTTGTCTCCAGGGTTAATTCTCTCTGGCGAGTATCCACAATAAAAATCTTTATTAAATCGCAGTCCTGACTCTTGCTCAAGAATAGGCACGCAAACTTCTTCAGTAGCACCTGGGTAAACAGTAGACTCGTAGATAACTATATCTTCTTTTTTTAAAACACTTCCAACAGATTTGCTAGCTTCAATTAAAGGAGTTAAATCTGGATTTTTGTGTCTATCAATAGGAGTTGGGACTGTGACTATAAAAATATTGCACTTGTCTATATCACTTATATTGGTTGAAAAATCAAGGTTTGGTGAATCTTTCAATTGTTCACTAGTTACCTCCATCGTAGAGTCTGATCCATTGACTAATTCTTTTACTCTAAGTTTGTTAATATCAAATCCGATTGTTTTAAATTTTTTACCAAACTCAACAGCTAAAGGTAGGCCTACATAACCCAATCCAACAATTGCAATTCTTGTGTTTTTAAAATTATTCATACTTTATAATACTCTCTGTACCATTTAACAAAATTTTTAACTCCCTGCTTAATATTCATAGAAGGCTTGTAATCTATCTCTTGAACTAAATCATCAACATCAGCATAAGTGTATGGAACATCTCCAGGTTGGAGGGGTAACATTTCCATATCTGCCTTCATGCCTAACGCTTCTTCTATTGCTTTAATATAATCTAATAATTCAACAGGCGAATTATTTCCAATATTATAAAGACGCCATGGCGCAAATGATGTTCCAGAATCAGGTGCGTCACCTTTCCAGTCAGAATTTCCTGAAGCTGGTCTGTCTAGTACCCTAATAACGCCCTCTACAATATCGTCTATATATGTAAAATCTCTTCGATGGTTACCATAGTTATATACAGATAATTTCTTGCCATCTATTATTGATTTAGTGAACATAAATAAAGCCATATCTGGACGACCCCATGGTCCATATACAGTAAAAAATCTTAGTCCAGTGGTTGGAAGATTGTATAAATGACTGTAGGTATGAGCCATTAGTTCATTTGCTTTTTTGCTTGCTGCATAAAAACTTAGTGGATGATCTACGTTGTCATGAACAGAAAATGGCATACTCGTATTGGCACCATAAACTGAACTACTTGACGCATAAACTAGATGTTTAACTTTATTATGTCTACAACCTTCTAAGATATGTGTAAATCCTACAATATTAGTATTGACATAAGCGAGCGGATTCTCAATTGAATATCTTACGCCAGCCTGTGCAGCCAAATTTACAACCCCTTCAAATTGATTTTCTTTAAATAAAGCCATAACTGCCTTCTCATCTTCAATATCCATCGCATAATGAGTATAGTTCTGATGATCTTGATGACGAGCCAAACGATCTTTTTTTAATGAAGGGTCATAATAATTATTCAAATTATCAATCCCAACTACCTCGTCACCTCTTTCAAGAAGACTCATAACCAGAGATGAGCCTATAAAACCAGCTGAACCTGTTACCAATACCTTCATATAAACCTCTTAATCATTATTAAAAATATCTCTAGTAAACACTTTATGTTCTGCATCTTGCAGTTTACTTGACATTCGATTTGTCAAAATTACATCACAGACTTTTTTAAATCTATTTAAATCTTTTTCAACTGGCAAACTAAGAAATTTTTCATCCTTCAGATTAGGTTCAAAAATTGTGATTGAAGCACCTTTAGCAATTAATCTTTTTATAACTCCCTGTATAGCGCTTTCTCTGAAATTATCAGATCCTTGCTTCATAGTTAGACGATATATGCCAATCATCTTTGGATTGAGTTTTAGTACAGAGTCAGCTATGAGATCTTTACGAGTTGAATTGGAGGATACAATAGCTTCAATTAAAGTTTGAGGAATTTGGTTAAAATCAGCTAAAAGTTGCTTTGTATCTTTTGGCAAACAATATCCTCCATATCCGAAAGATGGATTATTGTAATTAGCTCCTATTCTTGCATCTAAACAAACTCCTTCAATAATCTTTTTTGTATCTAAGTCATTGGACATAGAATAAGAATCTAATTCATTGAAAAAAGATACTCTCATAGCAAGATAGGTATTTGCAAATAATTTTATGGCTTCAGCCTCGTTAGATTGCATATGCAAAGTTACAATTTCTTTTTTTAATGCTGAGTTTTTAACTAAATCTGAAAATTTCTTACATTTGTTACTGTCACCACCAACAATAATTCTTGATGGATAAAGGTTATCTCTGAGAGCTTTTCCTTCTTGAAGAAACTCCGGTGAAAAAATTATTCTATTGCTTTTAAACTTCTCGAGCAGTGATTTGGTGTGCCCAACGGGTAAAGTTGATTTAATAACTATTATTGCATCATGATTAAGCTTTAAAGCATTTGCAACTACATCATCTACAGAGGTGGTGTCAAATTGACAAGTGTCTGTATTATAGTTTGTTGGGGTAGCTACAATTATAAAATTTGCTCCTTCATATGCCTTTTTGATATCTAATGTTGCTTTTAAGTGCAGCTTATTTGTAGATAAAAATGCTTCAATATCCTCATCAACAACAGTGGACTCATTACTATTGATTTTGTTAACTTTTAATGCATCTACATCAAGCACAGTTACATCATTGTGTTGTGCAAGCAAAACTGATATCGACATACCCACATACCCCGCGCCAACAACAGTTATTTTATTTTTTTTATTCAAAATTAAATTAATCTATTAGTGTTTTTGATTATTGCTTTGATGTTGAACTTCTTTTTTTAAATCTTCAATTTCTTGGCGGAGTTTGTCGTATTCATCTTGCTTTCTACTGAGAAATTGAGTTGTGATTTTAGATTTTTCTAAGATACCCTTTGGGGTAAGTAAATAAATATACCCCCATTTATTTTTTGAGTTCTGAAAATTACCCAGCTTAATAGTGCCGACGTCTATTAAAGACTTAATTAAATAATGAGTTTTCCCCAAACTTACGCCTAACGCCACAGACAATTCTCGCTGAGTCTGATCAGGCTTTTCTTCTAAGAGCTTTAAAATTTTATATTTAAGTTCTTGATCGGTCATGTATTTCAAAAAAATTTATATACTAATTATTTTTATTGGGCAGGCTACCGCAGGGAGCAAGTAGCTCCAATTGTTCATTTTATGAACACAAAAGTGTTCATCACGTGAACATGATAAAAACAATAATATATAAATGCAATCATTTTGTGATTTTATGTTGAATAATTCATTAAATGAATTAGGTGCAAAGGTTCATGCTATTCTAGCTTCTTAAAAATTTAAAATAGGCTATATGCTTTACCCAACTTGATAAACGGTCCCCATATATATAATTCCATAGCTGTATTCTTTTCCCAGTTTTACTTACTCTTCTTCCACAATGCCAAGCTTCTGTATTTACAAAAAACAAGTCTCCTGCCTTACCTTTGCATGAGACTACATCATTCTCATTTATAAAATACTTTTCATCTTCTATAGCAAGCAAATAATCACTATCATTCACAAAAATCTTTCCAAAAAATTTATAAAGTTTTTTAAAAGGAGACTTATACATTAACTTATGACTTCCTTTAACAATTTGAAAAGGGCCATCTTTATCTTCAATGTCTTCAAATATAAGAAAAGTTTTTAGTACTTTAAAAGGTCTATCAAAATGATAAAAAACAGTGTCATCTTTCCTGTCCTTTAGCTCGCCCGTTTCTGGATTATCTCCACGCTCCTTAACCTCATATGATGCTTTTGTTACTTCACATCTTATACCATGAAATTTTTCAGCTACATCCATAATTATTTTATTTTGGGTATAGTTTTGAATAGCACTAATATCACTTTCTAATATATTAGTTCTAACCTTTTTGTTCGTAAGATTCTTATTGACACTATTGCCCTTTTCTAAAGACTCTTTTTCTAATCCATCAAGAATTCCTCTTAATTCGTTTATCTGATCTTGATTAAAAAAATTTTTATAATGGTAATAACTATCTTTTTCTAAAGACGCAACAATCTCTTTTACCACTTGGTCATCATATTTTTTAGGAAATAAATTAACAAATCTTTTTGCAAAAGAAAGAAAAACTAAAGATATTTTTTTATTATTAGCTAGCTTTTTAAAGATCATTTAAAGTTTAAGTTCTATTTAAAATTTAATATTATGTTATTTTATACTATTATAATTAATACTATTAAAATATTGTTATAACATAAATCTTTTGCATCAAAAAAAACTTACGGTATTAATTTTTATAAAATGACTAACTTAGCTATTTTAGGTTGTGGAAATATTGCAAGATTTCATGTTCCTGCAATGAAAAGCTCCGGTTTTAATATTTCAGCTATTTGCGGCAGACCAGGTACACAAGAGCATTTAAATAAATTTGCAAAGGAATTTAGTCTGGATAATACCGTTATTTTTATAAATCCGATTGATCTATTAAAGTCTAATAATTGGGATGCACTTCTGATATCTTGTCCAACTGATTTAATGTTAGGCTATCTTCAGCTTGCATTAAAAAAAAATAAACCAATACTTGTGGAAAAACCTGTTAGCTACCAACCCAATGATCTAAAAAAATTTTTGAAATGCCAAAATGTTAAAGTTGCATATAACAGGAGGTTTTATAAAACTGTAGAATATGCTAGAAATTTTATTCTAAATAATAAATCATCAATAATAAAGGTAACTATTCCAGAGTCTTCTGATGAAATAAATGACTCTAAACATTTTCCAAAAAGGCTGCCTATTAAAAGTTATGAAAATTCAGTGCATATGGTTGACTTAATGAGACATTTATTTGGAGAAATTACTTGGTCTCATCATGAAAGTATAAAAAGTGATAATAACTTTAAAGCTTTGATTGGTATTGGAAAATCTGAAAATGGAAATATAGTTCTTCTCGATAGTTGTTTCAACTCTTCTGATAATTTTTCCATTCAGCTAATTAATGAGTCTAAAAGACTTGAGTTGAGACCTATTGAAACTGCTTATTTTTTCGATGGCATGAAAACAATAGAGCCAACAAAGGATATTCCAATCAGGACATATACCCCGACTTTAAAAAACAAAATAATAGAAACAGATCCTGATAATATAAAATTAGGCTTTAGAGCACAATCAGAGGATTTTAAAAATTTTTGCGACGGAAAACATTCTATTGCAGCAACAATTTATGATTCCTACAAAGCATTAAAATTATTAGATGAGTTGAAATAATTTAGGTTATTGGAATACCTTCTTTGATATCAACACCAAGTTCATTAAACTTCTTTTTAAATAAATTTAAGATTAATAAATGATGATATGAGGAGTAATTATATGAAGGCAACTTACAATAATCATTTCTTATTAATGATTCAATGATTTCAAGAGTTCTCTCGCTTTGTCTCCTAACATAATATCGATCTGAGGATGATTTGTTTCCATTTTTAATTACACAGTTATGATGCTCATCTACCCATACATCCTTTAATTCATGTGAATCTGAGGTTGCGTCGATATTTATGACATTTTCAGGAACGCTAGGCTCACATTCCAATATTAATTCACTATTAAGTGATGAAGCAATTTTAATTGTTCCAAATAGCTCATAATAACCTTCTCTTTTGCTTTTAATATAGTCATCACTAAAGCTATATTCTTTCAAATTGAGAGGAGCTCGATTACAAAGATGATGAAAAATTTCTATAAAATGAACACTATTACAACAAAGCCCCCAATTACCAGATACTTTCATTTTAAATTTTTCATTAGAACCAAAATATTTTGATAAAAATGAAAACTCATATCCCATATATTGATTTACCCATACTTTAGTGTTTATTTGATTAAATAATTCTTCAAATTTCTTATAGTCACTAATTTTATTAAATAGCACCTTCTCAAGAATAATATGCATTGGATTAAAGTTATTTATAACGCTTTTAATTAATTTTGATCTTTCTTTTGAATTGGATGCAATTATTACAATATCAATTTTATCTTTGATTTTAGAAATATCTTTAGTAGCAATTAAATTTGTTTCCATGTTTTTAGATGGAACATTGTTAAATATCTTTTGGACTTTTTCTAAAGAAGCATTAGAGTTGTCGACAGCATATAATTGTAATCCGTGTTTAGACTCCGCCAAAGACTGAACGTGTCTTGATCCTATCTTCCCACAACCTAGTACTAATATATTCATTTTAAACTTCTGCTTATTTTAATAGGAATGCTCAATATAATATTGATATAAAAAACTAATCAGACTTTCTAATATAGTGCATTAACAGAACTAGTAAAACGGAAAGTATCCCGCCAACCAATGTTAGTGAAATACAAATAAGTGCTCTATTAGGTTGCGATCTTTCTTCTGGTAACATGCTAGCGCTAACAGCAACAAAAGCGTAATCAGGACTAGCTTCAGCCAACATTTTATTCTTAGTCTGCTCTTCAATTATGTTATAGAAAACTTCTTGCATTCTTGGGTTGGACGTTCTTGCTATCTGCTCTTGTAAGTTATCGATATTGTTATTTACCTTCTTAATTTGAATTTCTTGCATATGACTGTTTATTTCAGCGATATATAAATCTAACCATCGCTTAGCTACATATGGAGAATAATGTTCAATAGATACAGATAAAAAACCTGAATTACCTGACTCAGAAATACTAAGCCTTCCAGAAAAAGATTTGAATAAAGACCAGCTACTTGGTTCATTAACTAACCAGCGTTCATTTTCAAAATCATATACTTGTTCATTAATCTGCAACTCATTAGTTTGTTTATCCCAGCCTTCTATTGAAACAAGCTCAGGGGATAAATTATTATTTTTAATAAAGTCTTCAATAAAATTCCAAGATACCATAATTGCCTTAGCCATTTCGGTCTCACCACCACTGCCACTGTCCAGGTCGACACCTGCAAAAGAAGCTAGACCTCCAAATTGGACAAGCGCTCCTGGTAAACCTGAAGATTCATATTGTGCTGGCGCTAACAGCGCAGTAGCTTTATATTGATTTGGAACTGATAGCGCATAGAACACGGATGCTACTGCAAACGCTGAAGTAATCAAGAGTATTAAAATTTTACCAGTCCACAGTATTGAAAAAACTTCTCGAATATCAATTTCACCCTCAAAGCCATTCAAAGCTTTTGAATTATCTATATCTTGCATCTTATTTACTACTATTTTTCTTTACTCTCGTCTATTATATCGCATTCCAAACAAAGACTTAATAGACTTTATGATGAAAGATCATCCAATGGAATGTTAACCATTCTTTGAGACCCCAAAATATGAATAAGAACATCAACTCTTTTGCCAGCTGGCAATGAGCAAATTTTAACTAAATTGCCCGCTAAACTGCCTTCTTTTACTGCTATCTCTTGACCAATTGTATATCCGGTTAAAATTGGATTGTTTTTAGATTTCTTTTCAATTTCCATGATAGCTTTAATATCATCGTTAGCCATAAAAGGTATGTTGTTGCCAAACTTTAATATTTTATTAATTCCTTTTGTATATTTTAAACTGGCATAATTTGAAATATCAGTATTTATAAAGACATACCCGGGAAACATTAATTCTTCTTTCAAATTAATACTTATTTCTTTTACTACAATTTTAGGTAGGTAATAATCAAATTTTTGATTTTGTAAATTTAATTCTAGTCTAGCAACTTGATTAATTTTATAACTAGCTACAAGCCATTTATTCATATAATGATTTATATGGTACCCGAGGCCGGACTTGAACCGGCACGATATTTCTATCGAGGGATTTTAAGTCCCTTGTGTCTACCAATTCCACCACTCGGGCATTAAATAAAACTACTCCCTATTAAATTAAAAATTTATTATATAGATTTTTAATGTCTAAAAAAATTAATTTTTTAATTTTTTAATTTTTATTGGAGGCTGAATCCGGAATCGAACCGGAGTAAACGGCTTTGCAGGCCGCTGCATAACCACTCTGCCATCCAGCCTAGTGACTGGTGAGTTTATTGCATAAAATTCATAAAGAAAAGTAAAAATTAAATATTTTTTTCATTGTAAAGGCTTAATCTTTCAATATCCTCTTCAACAACAGAATTACCATATTGCAATTCAATTAAATGACAGTCTTTCTCAAAAGGGTTAGTTATTTGATGCCATTGGCCTTTTTTTACAACAAACTTATCAAATTTATTTAAGACTATAGTCTCTTTTAATTCAGGATTGTTATCTGCATAATTTACCTCACATGATCCTTCTATAACAAGCCAGATTTCATTTCTGTGGTTATGTCTTTGAAAGCTCATTCCTTTTTTTGGGTTTACAACTAACTCTTTGACTTTTACTTCTTGTGAATCATAGAAATTATAAAAACTACCCCATACCCTATTTTCGCTATCGTACTTCCAATTTTTTAAAAGCCATGATGAAGAATTCTGTTTATCTGCACCGCCAACTCCAAACATAAATTCAATATCTTTGACTACCATTTCTGGTATATTTTTTTTGGTTCTATCTCCACCATTACAGAAAATTATTTCTTCATTTGGATATTTATCTTTAATTTTATTTAAGGCATCTATACAGCTTCCAGATTGATCATCATCGAATGTTATAACCTCATCAACACATTCAATATTTATAAGAATATTTTTTCTTTCTTCAAAAGACATAAATACTTTTTTCTTTTTATTAATAAGCCATTCATCGCTATTTAGAGCAACAATAAGATAATCACCAATTTCTTTTGCAGACTTTAAATAAGATATATGGCCTGAATGAATAGGATCAAATCCACCGCTTACTACTGAAATCTTCATTTTTTAAAAACACTATGAATATATTGATAACCAGTGTAAAGAGTTATGAGAGTAGCCATAATAAGAAAAATATCACTAATTACGATCAATAAATTAAAGCTAATGGTTAATGCTAATAAATACAGTCCTATTGAAAATAATTGAATAGATGTTTTTATTTTTGCTAAAAAAGTTACTTTTGTTCTATCAGATAGATTATTTCTTGCAGAATAATCTCTTAAAGCAGCAACTACTATCTCTCTTGAAATAATAAATGAACTCATTAAAGCCATTAGTTGACTGTCAAGCTGAACTGATAAACCAATCAAGATAAAAATTACTAGAATTTTGTCAGCAATAGGATCAAGAATTTCACCGAATTCGGATTCAGCATTATATTTTCTCGCTAAATATCCATCAAAATAATCAGTCAAACCGGCTAAAAAAAATAACACGGTACAAATTAGATAGTTTTCGAATATTAAAAATACTAAAATAATTGGAGCCAGAAGTATTCTTGCAATCGTTATAAAATTAATTAAATTAGTCATTTTTAAATTTCATTAGTATTTTTGAAGCTATTTTCTCATTAATACCATCAACAGTCATTAATTCTTTAATATCAGCAGATTTTATACTTTTTATACTTTTAAATTTCTTTAGAAGACGTTTTTTTAAAACTACTCCAATACCTTTAATCATATCTAATTCAGATTTAGAGACTTTCAGTCTCTTTTTATTCCTTTGAGCGCGAATTGCAAATCTATGAGACTCATTACGTATCTCTTGAAGAAGTAAAAAAGCTTTAGAGTTTTTATCTAATTCGATAATGCCCTCCTCACTTATGATTGTTTCAGTAGCTCTTACTCTTTTTAAACCTTTAACAATTGAAATCACCTTTACATCATGGTGATTTGATTTATGAATAATTGAATTAACAAAATTAAGTTGATTTTTGCCGCCATCGACAAGAATTACATTTGGTTTCGAATCTGGATTATCATAATATTTTATTCTCCTTTCAATAACATGCTGAAGAGAGCCAACATCGTTACCAGATAACTCTGAAGGAATATTAAATAATCTATAATCTTTCTTTTTTGGTCCTTGTTTAGAAAATACTACGCACGATGCTACTGCATGATCGCCAGAAAAATGACTTACATCATAACCCTCAATTTTTCTAATATTTTCTAGACCTAAGTAATTACTTAGCTCTTGAATTGCATACGTATACTTATCCTCTTTGCTAATATGATTCTTTATAACCTGTTTTGCATTAAGTTTGCACAAATTAAAAATAGGTCTTATTGATTTGTTTGGTGAGTGAATGATTTTTACTTTCTTTTTATGTTTAACATTAAACACATCCTCTAGCAATTTATTATTTTCTAAGGGGTTAGTACATAAAATCTTTTTGGGGATATCTGTCTGATAATCATAAAAATTAACAATGACACTCTGATAAACATCCTCTATATTTTCAAAATGAGCCTGCTTTATAAGGTGTGTCTTAGTGCCTCTTATTTTTCCATTTCTCACAACAATAATTGATACTCCAAGATAAGTTAATTCTGCATGCACAGAAAAAATATCTACATCTGTAGCAAACGTTACAACAGATTGCTCTTCCTTTAATAAATTTAATCTCTTTAAACGATCTCTTATTTCAGCAGCTTTTTCAAAGTCTAATTTTTTTACAGCCCTATCAATATCCTTATTTAATTTTTCAATAGTTTTTGTATCAGATGAAGAAATAAATGATTTTGCGCCAGTTATATCCTCAAAGTAATCAACCTTTTTTATATGATTTACACAAGGAGC
>MDTE01037735.1_pt1 | contig 75130 bp, 82 predicted proteins | sample 811231 | NCBI WGS metagenome assembly MDTE01 (sample SAMN05326651, study PRJNA326480) | marine metagenome | isolation source: seawater | place: Indian Ocean: Red Sea | collected 2010
ACAGCATCCTCAAAACTTAACATATGCAACTTATCAAGGATATCGGAGTGCTCATCTGAATTTGTATTAGTTATCTCGCCATGCTTTTCAATCAGTTTATTTCCTTCTTCAGAATCTCCTATTGGACATGTGTGATGTGGAATATTAGGAATTTCAAGCAGGTGGTTATTTAATTTATCCTCGACCTCATCTAGTTTTTTTTTCAGTTCTGCTACTCTTCCTTCAATAGACTTTGATTTCTCCATAAGAGCAGTTTTTTCTGATTCACTTGACACTTTTCTAAAAGAATCAGATATTTTATTTTTTTCACTGGCCAGATCTTCCTTCTCTTGTATAAGCTTCTTTCTGATATTTGAGTATTCATTTATAAATACCGAATCAAGACTAAAGCCACGTGTTGATAGTTTTCTCGCAACATCATCGGCGTTGGCAAGCATATTTTTTAAATCATTCATTTATTTTTACAAAATTTCTCTATTTCCATTACTTTGAGGCTCAGAAAGTACCCCCTTAGCTTCCATAGCTTCTATTAGATTAGCTGCACGATTGTAACCTATTTTAAGTTTTCTTTGTAAAAATGATATTGATGTCTTCTTGGTATCTTTAATAATTTTAACAGCCTCGTTATAAAGCTCATCTGATGTTTCGCTGATTTCATTAGCAACTTCATTATCATCGTCCTCCAGTAAAATAGATTCTATATCATAATTAGCTTTTTGATCACGAAGAAAATCAGCAACTCTCGTTATCTCTGCTTCACTAACATATGCGCCGTGTATACGCTGAAGTAGGTGTGTCCCAGATCCTCGATATAACATATCACCCAGACCAAGTAGTTGCTCTGCGCCCATGGAATCAAGTATAGTTCTAGAATCGATATTTGATGATACTTTTAAGCCAAGTCGTGTTGGAATATTTGCCTTAATAAGGCCCGTGATAACATTCACTGAGGGTCTTTGGGTTGCTAGTATGAGGTGTATGCCTGCTGCACGCGCTTTTTGAGATATCCGAATAATTAAATCTTCCACCTTCTTACCAACAGTCTGCATCATATCTGCAAATTCATCCACTACAACTACTATGTATGGGAGTTTCTGGTGATACTTCTCATTATTACCTTCTGTTGGTGAATACAATACATCAATACCATCTTCTTTATTTTTTTCTAGCTGTTTATTGTAAGACTGAATATTTCTTACATTTAAATCCATCATAAATCTATATCTTCGCTCCATTTCTTGAACACACCAATGTAAAACGCTCTTAGCTTCATTCATGTCTGTTACAACTGGATGTAATAAATGCGGTAAACCCTCGTAGGCACTTAGTTCAAGCATTTTTGGATCTATCATTAAAAACTTTAAATGCTCTACATCATATTTATAAAGTAAACTAATGATCATTGAGTGAACAGCGACTGATTTACCTGAACCGGTTGTACCTGCTACTAATAAATGAGGTAGCTTATGTAGGTCAACACAAACAGGATTACCCTGAATATCTTTACCTAACGCCATTGTTAAAGAACTTTTAGAGTTTTCAAATTCTTTTGAACAAATAATGTCTTGAAGTGAAACTGTTTCTCTATCATCGTTGGGTATTTCGATACCTATATGAGCTGTTCCTGGTACTGTTTCTACTACTCTTAGACTTGGAACTGTCATAGTTCTGGCTAAGTCTTTGCTAATGGTGTTTATGCTAGCCGCCTTAGTACCAGCGACTGGCTCTATTTCAAATAACGTAACAATAGGACCAGGTTTGACAGCCTTAACCTTAGCAATTATTCCATAATGTTTTAAGTTCTGTTCGAGCATTTCAGACATAAGCTTGAGAGAGTTTTCGTCATGATTGATCAGTTCTGAAACATGCTTATCAAGAAATTCAACTAAAGGTAACTTATTACTTTGATCTACGAAGAGCGTCTGTTGTTTCTCTTTGAAAGCTCTTTTACTCTCAGTAGTTTTTGGTTTCACTATATCAACTTTTGCTTCATTTGGCTCATTATTAGAATTGATATTATAGTTTTTATTTTTTTGCTTGGATAGATTAATTCTCAAAATTACTTTTTCATATAAGGATTTAATCTTATACTTCAGTTTCAGGTAAATATACATAACCATTTTAGATAATTTCTTCGCAGCAAGGAAAACTGAAATATCGAAAAAGTAAACAAATGAATAAATTAATGAGAGAAGTGATGCAACAAGTGTTCCATAGATCCCGATGTAAACAGAGATATAATTAAAAGTTATATGACCTAGATAGCCACCAGAGCCATTTGACAAATACTCCAGAATTGTTGATAAGCTTATAAAAAAAATGCTAGCTAAAGCAAAATCTCTAAACGAGATATTTTTTACAGAGGTAAATAGTTTATATTTGGCTAATGAGATTAAAATCAGTAAGGACGCAAGAAAGTAAGATGTTTTACCTAAAATCATGAATGAGATATGAGATACATAAGAGCCAATAACACCTATATAATTATTTATGGTTCCACCAAGACCTGTTTTGAAAAAATTAGGATCTGATGGATCATATGAGACTATAGATAGGCTAAAAAGGAGGGTAAAAGTCAGAAAAAAGAAATTAAAAATCTCTTTTGGTAAATAATCGAGCCTTGTTTTAGAAAGCTTCTTATTTCTACTAATTTGGGCCAATAAAACCTCTTTTTAATAAGAATTATACAAATTTTTTAACATAATATATACATATATAACGATAACAAATTATTGTGTATAATGACTTGTTCAATAATACATATGTAGTACTTATGGAAAAAAAACACACTAAACTTCTTGTGCTAGGATCGGGTCCTGCAGGATACACTGCAGCATTATACGCGTCTAGAGCTAATTTGAAACCTTTGTTGATTACAGGATTAGAAATTGGTGGTCAGCTTACAACAACCACAGATGTTGAGAATTGGCCAGGGGACGCTAATGATCTTCAAGGTCCTGATTTAATGGAGCGCATGAAGAAACACGTTAAGAAATTTAATACTGAAATCATTATGGATCAGATCAAATCAGCTGATTTAAGTAATAAACCTTTTCAGCTTGTTGGGGATGATGCTGTTTATACTTGTGATAGTTTGATTATAGCCACAGGTGCCTCAGCTAAATATCTAGGGCTAGAGTCAGAGAAAGAATACCTTGGGAAGGGTGTGTCGGCATGTGCAACATGTGATGGTTTTTTTTACCGTAATCAGGAAGTAGTCGTAATCGGCGGTGGTAACACTGCTGTTGAGGAAGCATTGTATTTATCTAACATTGCATCAAAAGTAACGCTCATACACAGAAGAGATACACTAAGAGCAGAGGCAATACTTATTGATAGAATAATGGAAAAAGAGAAAGAAGGTAAAGTAGAGTTTGCGTGGAATCATACCCTTGAGCAAGTACAAGGCGATGGAAATAAAGTTGAGGGTGTTAAAATAAAGCATGTTGATTCTAATGAAACTAAAATTGTAAATTGTTCTGGTGCATTTATAGCCATTGGCCACAAGCCTAACACTGATATTTTCAGAGGCTTATTAGATATGGATGATACTGGCTATCTCAGTATTAATGGAGGTTCATCAGGAAATGCCACACAATGTTCCATAGAGGGAGTATTTGCAGCAGGCGACGTATCAGATTCTATTTATCGACAAGCTATAACTTCAGCAGGTGCGGGTTGTATGGCAGCACTAGATGCAGAGAAATATTTAGATAAATAATCAAATACTGTTACCTAGAAAATGCATTCCTAAGATATATATAAAAAGTATGCTGAGAGTATAAAGTAAGAATGTTAAAATGTAATGTATGAATTCAAATTTATCATTGATTTTTTTTCTGATAAAACCAATAAATAATATAGCAAAAAATAATATTAAGAGAACCCTCATGCTACCTCATTGTTTATTATTTTCTTAATTTCATCGGGACAATTGTCAGCAATAATCATTTTTTCCTCAAGCTTGTCCAGCTCTTTAACTTTATCTGTAATAAAACAATCATTCGAGATTATTTTTGTAACTGTCTCTTTAAATTTAGCAGGATGTGCAGTAGATAATGTAACTAATATATCATCATTACATGTTTGTTTTTTTCCACAAGCTACTCCAACAGCAGTATGTGGATCTAATGTAATATTATAATTGTTAAAGTAGTCTAATATTATTTGTTCGACTTCTCTCTCATGCGCGGTGTCTGATATAAAATAATCTCCAATATAATCTCTAATTTCATCTGACAGTGTAAATGACTTTCTATTTTTTAAATTGGTCATTAGATTACTAACATGAGAAGGGTTTTTACAAGAATCATAAAGCAGACGCTCAAAATTACTTGAAATTTGAATATCGATACTCGGTGACGTTGTGCTTATAACATCTTTAATTGTATGCTCACCTGATTTCAAGGCTCTATCTAAAATATTATTCTCATTAGTGCTAATGATTAGCCGTCTAAATTTTAATCCCATTTTTTTCGCAATATATCCAGCTAATATATCACCAAAATTACCAGTAGGTACTGAAAATACGATTTTGCTTGAGTTTGGTATTCTACTGACACAGTAAAAATAATAAGTAATTTGACACATAATTCTGGCCCAATTGATTGAGTTAATAGCACCCAAGTTATTGGATCGTTTATATGTATCATCTGCAAAGATTTCTTTGATTAGATTTTGACAATCATCAAAATTACCCTTTACTGCAATATTGAAAATATTTTCTGAAGATACTGTTGTCATAAATTTTCTTTGTGTTGGAGAAATTAAATTGTATGGGTGTAAAATAAATACATTTGATGATTTGATTGATTGAAATCCATATATTGCAGCAGAACCTGTATCTCCGGATGTAGCACCTAATATGTTTATATTCTTTTTATCTTTTGTCAGATAAAAATCCATTAATCTAGAAATAAATTGCATTGCTATATCTTTGAATGCATAAGTTGGTCCGTGAAATAGCTCGAGCAGGTATTCATTATCCTCTAATTTACATACTGGAGTAATCTCCTTGTGGGAAAAAGATTTGTATGACTCATGTATAATGTCCTTCAGTTTTTCATTTGGCAACGAATCATCAATGTAGTGTTTAAACACATGAAAAGCTATTTCTTGATATGACAGATTCTCGAAATTAGCTATCAAACCATCATCTAACCTTGGCCAGTATTCAGGAATATACAGACCACCATCAGATGCGAGTCCTTCGAAAATTACATCTTTAAAATTGAGTTCTCTAGACCCACCGCGAGTACTTTTATAAATAAGTTGTTTAGTTTCATTCATTATCATTCAAAACTCTAATTGAATTAATTGTTCCATCAATATTTTTTAAAGATTCAATTTTTTTTATGGCAGATTTAATATCACTATACTTCACAGAATTTGTAATCATAACGATTGGTATTAACTTTTCATTTTGTATTGGCTCATGTTGAGTCACTGCTTCGATGCTTATTTGGTAATCAGCAAGAATAGAGGTTATTTCAGCCATGACGCCTGCTTCATCTAAAGCAAACATTCTGAGATAAAACTGATTATAAATGTCATTTATATTAATAATCCCTTTATATTTACTGGATAACACAGGCAAAGTGAGATTAATGCCTTTTTGAAGGTGATTAAAATAATCAGATATATTAGATACAACAGCCGATGCTGTAGCAGCGCCTCCAGCACCGTGGCCATACAATAGTGAAGTTCCAAATTTATCGCCTTTTATTTTTACTGCATTCATCACACCATCTATTTTAGAGAGAATATTTCTTTTACTAATTAATGCTGGGTAAACTTGACACTCAATTTTATCATCTCTTGACTGAGCTAACGCTAAATGCTTTATTGTGTATCCAAGCTCATCAGCAAAATCAATATCCATGCTACTTATAGACTCGATGCCCTCTATATGCATTTTTTTGAAAGGTGATTCAATACCATATGCAAGCATGGAAAGAATGGAAATCTTATGTGCAGCATCTAAGCCTCCTATATCAAATGTTGGATCAGACTCTGCATATCCAAGCTTTTGCGCATCAGATAATGATGCTTCAAAAGATAATTTGTCTGATGACATTCTTTCGAGAATATAATTACAAGTACCGTTGATAATACCGCTCAGTGATAGAATTTGTTCGTTTAACATGTTGTGCCCTAAAGAGTTAATAATTGGTATTGCGCCTGCTACAGCTGCCTCATAACCTATAAAAATCTGATTTTCTCTGGATAATCTGAAGAGCTCATCGCCATGTTCCGCAATAAGTGCTTTATTAGCCGTGATAACAGATTTCTTATTTAATATTGCTGCTTTAACTAATTCATACGAAATTTCGGTGCCGCCAACTAATTCAACTATCAGGTCACAATCAGAATCTATAACATCCATGATATTTGAAGTAAAACTAATATTGCTAGATTTGAACTTTTTTTGTTCAATAGATCTATCAGCAATTATACTAATCACAAAATCTTTTCCAGAATTCTTAGAAATTTTTTCGTGATAAGAAAGTATATGTTCGACAAAACTCCGCCCAACAGTTCCAAATCCACATACACCTATCTTAACCATTTATACTCCTCTACAATGCAGTTATAATATCACTAATAGATATTAATTTCTTGGTAATATGGAACTGGTTGAAGACAAACATTCGAATGACTTAGATATAAAGAAATACTCTAATGAGACTATTTTTATTTCTGATATGACGTACACTGAGCCAATAGTTATTCATCAAAATTCGATTTCGATATTCAATATTTCTGATCCACTATTAATTACTATTGACGAACTTAAGATTTATCTGACAGATGTTGATTTAATTCTTATAGGGACAGGAAAGAAGAATGTTTTATTAAATCAAAAATTATTAAAATCTATCCATGACGATAATAAAGGTTTAGAGTTTATGAATACTGAATCAGCGTGTAAGACCCATAACCTTCTGTTATCGGAAAAAAGATCTTTCACATCAATATTATACCCCTGAAATTAGATATATAACTATGATTACGAAAAGCGCAAAGTATAAGAGATACTTATTAAGTACGTCTAGTATTTGATTGCCATATTTCAAGCATACAAATGACACCAAAAAAAAGCGTACTGATCTTCCTATTAAAGACACTAATACAAAGATAGGTAAGCTGTAATTTAATACTCCAGCTGATATAGTAAAAACTTTATATGGTATTGGTGTGAATGCAGCTATAAAAAGAAAAGTTATTCCATATACTTCAAAATATGATTTTGCACTTAAATATTGGTCATGTTTCCCCATGGCATGAATAAATGGCTCAATTGTATCGAATAAAAAGTATCCCAGATAATAGCCAACGATACCTCCAATTACAGACCAAATTGATGCTATTGAGGAAACTTTAATCCAGTTATGTCTGCCCGATAAAACCATAGGTGCAATCAAAACATCAGTAGGTATAGGAAAGAATATTGACTCTATAAAACTCAACAACCTTAGATATAGCAAAGCTTTTATGGAGCCACATTTCTCTATAATAGATGTTAAATAATTATTCATTTTTCTCAACACCATCGAGCATTGGAACAAACACAACCTCTTCAATAACTTTTCTAACTACTCCATTTTTTGTATTTTTAAGCTTTAAGAGTTTTTGTCCATCTTTTGTCTGTATCGGTATTACAAGTCTGCCAGTTGGCTTAAGTTGCTCTACCAATAAAGAGGGGACATCCATAGCTGCTGCAGTAACTATGATAGCGTCATAGGGACTATTCAGTTTGTAACCATGGTGACCATCACCGTGCAAGAATGAAATATTTTTGAAACCAAGTTTCGTTAGGCGCTCCTTGGAGAGATTATATAGGGCATCAATCCGCTCAATAGTAGTTACTTTTTGAAATAGCATAGACAGTATGGAGGTTTGATAACCAGAACCAGTTCCAATTTCTAAAACATTATCCATGTCTATCATTTCATGAATAAGCTCAGTCATTTTTGCCACCATATACGGCTGGGAGATTGTTTGTTTAAAGCCTATGGGTAGTGAGACATTATCGTACGCTCTATTAGATAGCGCGCTATCAATAAAGAGGTGTCTTGGCATTTCAGAAATCAGGTTTATTATCTCTACATTTTTGATTCCGAGATCTCTTAATTCATTCGCTAGCTTATCTCTACTAGACTTTGATGTTAAACCTGAGCCTAAAATCTGTTCAATATTCATAGCGTCTTTTTGACTTTTTCATATATTGTTTTATTTGTCATATTAATCGTTAAGGGAGTCACTGAAATAAAACCCTTGCTAATTGCATAGAAATCGTTCCCTCTTCGAGGTACACCAGCACCAACATCCCCTATCTCAAATAATGTCTCTTTTTTTTTGATAACATTTATAGCTTTTTTTGAAATTTTTCTAGATCCCAATGTGGTTAACTTAATGCCTCTAATTTTCGATGCGGGTAAGTTAGGTATATTTATATTGAAAATAGTTCTGTATGGTTTGAGATTACGAAATACATATTCAACAATGTAATCAACAATTGAGTTAATATCATTCAGGAATTTTGGACTTTTACTAGCAATTGATATTGCAAAAGCCCCATACCGTGCATGTCTTCCCTCAATTGCAGCACCAACAGTTCCAGAGTAAATCACATCATCACCCATGTTAGAGCCGAAATTAACACCACTAAAAACAATATCAGGATACTTATTCATAATAGCACTTGCCCCAATATGAACACAATCAGCAGGTGTACCATAGACTTTATAAAAGTTATCTGAGATTTTTTTAGATTTTACTTGTGAATGAACGCTGAGACAGCTACTAGAAGCACTAATATCTCTATGTGGGGCTACTATGGTAATTTTTCCAAATTTATTTAGAGAATTTTTCAATACATCAAGTCCAGGTGACTTGTATCCATCATCATTAGATAACAATATATTCACAAATACTCCATATGTGGCTATGATAAAAATACATGATATATCTTTATTAATAATGAAAAAAGATAAAAAAATAAAAGAATTAGATGATTGGCTTGAGAAAATAGACGATAAAGACCTTGCAGATGACGAAAATCCAACATTAAGAGAATATGAATATATCACGTTGGATACTGATTTTGATAGCATATCATTGATAGATGATAATAAAGGGAAATTCGCTTATAGAACAAATGGAGTTCAAGATTCTGTTATTAATAAGCTAAAAAAGATGAAGTTAGATCAGATCGAATGTGAGCTGGATCTTCATGGTGAGACAGTCAAGGATGCGGTGGTGGTGCTCAATAATTTTTTCTCTTATGCCTACACACATAATATTGAATACATAAAAATAATATGCGGCAAGGGCAGAAACAGCAAGGACAATGTTCCTAGGATTAAAATTACAGCTCAAGCATTTATAAAAAAATCGAATATTGTGAGAGCAGCTTGTTCAGCAAGCGATAATGAAGGAGGTATTGGAGTGCTGAAAGTCAGGTTAAAAAAATAGACTTTTCGTCCTCAGATAAGTATCTATATTCCCCTACTTGTAAGTCATCTAGCTTTATATCAGAATATCTCACTCTTTTTAAAGACTGTGTTTTATGTTTTATATATTTTAAAGAATTTCTTATTTCACGATTTTTGCCAGTAGACAATATTATATTGTAGGTATTTTTTGAGATATTTATTATCTTATTGAATTTACCTACTTGTCCATTGTTAATAGGAACCCCCTCACACAGTAAAGAAAGATTGTCTTTTGATATCATTTTATCTGTCTCTACAATATATTCCCGCTCTATAGCAGAAGATGGATGCATCATCTTATTTGCGAGTTCTCCATTGTTCGTAAATAGAAGTAAACCTGACGAATTCTTATCTAATCTACCAATACTTATCCACCTTCCTTCAATATCAGGTAAGGAATTAAATACCGTATTAGAGTTGAAGGGGTCGTCTCTAGATACCACCTCACCCAGTCTTTTATGATATTTGATAATTTCAATTTCTTGTTTGTTTAATAGAGAAAGATCAATCTTCACTCCATTTATCTCTAATTCATCACCCACAAACCATTTATCTCCAGGTGTTACAATTTTGCTGTTAATTGTTACTTGCCCAGATTCAATCAGTCGCTCTGCTGATCTCCTGGAGCAGTATCCAATCATTGAAAGTAGTTTGTGGACTCTATACATCTTAGAGATAATTGATTATATTAATTATTCATGAAAAGTCTTAACATAAGTATCGTTATTGTATCAGATACAAGATCTGAAGAAACAGATACATCTGGAAAGAAACTTAAAGAACTTATTGAAAATGATGGTCATAAGATTGTTAGTAAAATAATTGTAAAAGATGATATCTATCAAATTAGAAAGATAGCATCAGATTATATAATCGATGATCTTACAGATGTAGTTATATTAAGTGGAGGCACAGGTATTACAGGGTCCGATGGAACACCTGAAGCTGTTACACCATTATTGGATAAAGTCATTGATGGATTTGGAGAGCTATTCAGGGTCAAATCCTATGAAAAAATTAAGACCTCATCACTTCAATCTAGAGCCTTAGCTGGCGTAGCTAATGGAACATTTATTTTTGTTTTACCTGGCTCCAAAGACGCATGTGTGACAGCGTGGGAGCATGTAATTAGTCACCAACTTAATAGTGATACTAAGCCTTGTAATCTAGTTATGCTAATGCCAAGACTTAAAGAATAATCATAATGATTCTACTTCTGTAATTTCAGGCAAATCAGAGAGTTTATTTTTGTCAAAATAATCTAAAAATTTTGAGGTAGTTGCAAATAATTCTGGTCTACCAGGTGACTCTCTATGCCCAACAACTTTTATCCACTCAAGCTCTAATAAGGTTCTGATTATATTGGAGTTTACAGAAATTCCTCGTATGTTTTCAATATCGCCTCTTGTTACAGGTTGTTTGTAAGCTATAATTGCGGTTGTTTCGAGAAAAGCCTTTGAGAATTTATTTGAACCTTTTTCTTTAAGCTTAGATATATAAAGCTCTACTCCTGCCTTTGCTTGAAAACGATAGCCACTAGCGACATGGTTGATATGAATGGCTCTATCATGATATTGCTCATTTAAATTTGTGATTGCTTTTTCTATCATTTTCTTTGTTATGCTTTTATCATCTATTATTTTAATTATTCGACTTACAGCTAGTGGCTCATCACTAACTAATAGAATACATTCGATTATATTTTCTAATGTATATTTCATTTTTTTAGACTAATGTAAATTTTTGACAAAGACTGATTTTGCATAACATCTACAAGTGATTCCTTGACGAGCTCGAGTATTGCTAAAAAAGTAACGATTACACCCAGCCTACCCTCGTCAAATTTGAAGAAGTTTTCAAATTCAACATTACCATTGTTGCTTAGTGTAGACAATATAGAGGACATTCTTTCTCTCACAGAGAGAGTTTCTGATTGAATATTATGAGTAGAAAATATTTCAGCTCTTCTTATCACGTCCATTAATGCAAGCCTTAGTTGCTCAATTTTTATATCAGGTTTGTCGATTACATTTGTCTTTTGCGAGTCAACAGCATTGTTCACAACATAAAAATCTCTATTGTTTCGAGGTATTTTTTCCAATTGCTCAGATGCATTTTTATACTTTTGATACTCTAATAACCTTTTGATAAGGTTTGCGCGTGGATCATCCTCATCATCGTCATCTGTTTCTACAGGAAGTAATAGCTTAGATTTAATTTCAGTGAGAGTAGACGCCATAACTAAATAATCAGATGCCAATTCAAAATGCATCTCCTCCATAATAGAAATGTAGTTCATATACTGTTCTGTAATCGGGAATATAGGTAAATCTGATACATCAATGTTTTGTTTTCTTATCAGATAAAGCAATAAATCTAGTGGACCCTCAAACTCTTCAAGAATTACCTGCAAATACTCTGGCGGTATAAATAAATCATCTGGCAGCTGTGTTATTTTTTTCCCGTTATATATCGCAGTAATATCAGTCATTTTAAAACCCCATCAAATCATTCAATTCTTTGATAGTTTTTTCTGCTCTCTCGCGAGCTTTGTTCGTTCCTTCGCTTAGTGTAGATTTCAGATAAGCAAGGTCACTCTTGATTGTATGAATCTCAGATGCTATAGGCTCGACTAAATTGATAACAATATCTTTTAACTCTGATTTAAATACTGAAATCTCTTTTCCAGAGAATTTATCAACTGTAGATTGTTTGCTCTGATCAGAAATGGACGAGAAAATAGTTATAAGATTATTTATTTCAGGTCTTTCATTCAATTGATCCAATGATGAAGGCATGGCAAAAGAATCAGATTTTGCTTTGTTAATTTTAGTAACTATCTCGTCATTATTATCCGTTAAGAGTATTCGTGAATATTTTGATGTGTCAGATTTACTCATTTTTTTTGATGCATCTCTCAAACTCATGACCCTCGGTGCATCTTCGTTGATTATAGGTTCGGGTAACGTAAAATACTCCTGGCCATAATCAGTATTAAACTTATGCGCGATGTCTCTGGTTAATTCTAAGTGCTGTTTTTGATCATCTCCAACAGGCACCTTGTCAGCATGGTACAAAAGTATGTCTGCAGCCATAAGCACTGGATATGCATATAAACCAAGCGAGGCATTATCGCGATTTTTTCCTGCTTTATCCTTGAATTGAGTCATTCTATTTAGCCAACCCACTCTTGCAGTACAGCTAAGATACCATGATAGTACACTATGCTCTTTAACTGACGATTGGTTGAATATTACGCATTTTTTAGGGTCTAGACCTGAAGCTAAAAATATTGCTAATACATTTAATGTGCTATCCTTAAGTTCTTCAGGATTTTGAAATACAGTTATTGCATGTTGATCAACAATACAAAATATTGAATCAGAGTCATTTTGAAGCTTTAAAAACTGCTTGATAGCACCGAGATAGTTACCGAGGTGAATCTCACCTGTAGGTTGTACGCCTGAAAAAACTGTATCCTTAGACATATTTAAAGTCAGTCATATATATATTCTAACATATAAGAATATATTAGGTACTGTATATATTTTTCACAAATCTCATATAATAAGCTGATGACGAAAGAAAGAATTCAAATGATAAAAGATGGATTGTCTTGTCTAAATCCAATAAAAATTAGTATCGAGGATGAAGGGCATCTTCATGTTGGTCATGCAGGCGCTAAATCCGGCGGTCACTTCAAGTTATTCATAGTTTCGGAATGCTTCGATAATATGAATCTGATTGATAGACATAAGCTCGTTTATGCGAAATTGAATGACTTAATGAAAACAGAGATACATGCTTTATCAATTACTGCGAAAACACCATCTGAATTATAACTTTAGTCTAAATACGAGTGCGTCCTCTCGTCCATCAGAACATTTGTAGTACCCCTCTCTGATACCAATCTTTTTGAACTGTAATTTTTTATACAAAGATTGAGCCTCGAGGTTACTCTCTCTAACCTCCAGTAGTATATCTTCTGAATTCCGCAGTCTAGCATAATCTATTATTAAATTAACCAAGGATCTGCCAATGCCATTATTTCTAAAACTTGAATCAACAGTAATATTTAGGATATGAGTTTCTGGAAGAGATATTTTTGAAATTATGTAACCCACGAGTTTATTTCCGAAAAAAACAGAATAAGAATCATAATTATATAAAATACAATCTCTAAGTATTTCTCTCGTCCATGGGAATTGATATGACTCAACCTCAAGGCTGTATACATCATCTAGATCTTCAATAGTCATTGGGACAAAATTATATAGCTCTGATTTATTAACTGACATTAATCAATTTTTTCAAAAGTAGTAAATCATCCCATACTTTACTTTTTTCACCAGGGCTTCTTAATAAATATGCAGGGTGATAAAAAACTAACATAGGGATTTGTGTATCTTTGTATAAGTGGACTTTCCCTCTGAGAGATGACATTGGCTCGGAAGTACTCATGAGTGCCTCTGCAGCAATTTTTCCTAACAATACTATAACACTTGGTGATATCAAATTTATTTGCTGATCTAGATAAGTAGAACAAGCATTAATCTCGTCATCATCAGGATTCCTATTCTCTGGAGGTCTGCACTTAACTGTGTTTGTAATATAAACATCTCTACGACTAAGTTTTACCGAGAAAAGAATTTCTGTCAGAAGTTTCCCGGCCCTGCCAATAAAAGGTTCCCCGTTCAAGTCCTCCTCTCTTCCTGGTGCCTCTCCAACAAAAAGCACGCTTGCATCATGGCTCCCGCTTCCGAATACAACTTTCGTCCTTTCTTTAAATAATTGGCACTTTCGACAGTCGCTAGCCTTAGTCTTTAAGTCATCAAGACTTGGAGAATTATCAATGTTATGATTCTGATCCTTCATCCAGGAAGTGTCTATATTCATTAATTCAAGTAATTCTAATTTACGCGACATTAAATTCCCGGAAGTTTCTTTGATTTAAGATCAGGGTTTTGAAAAATTTTATTTATGGCATTAAGATATGCCAGTACTGAAGCTTTGACTATATCAGTATCTGCTCCATGTCCATTAACAATTAATTCATCTTTAACAACTCTTACTGTTACTTCACCTTGAGCATCAGTACCCGATGTAATATTGTTGACTGAGTATAGTTTAAGTTCAACTTTAGGATCTATAATACATTTAATCGCATTAAACGCTGCATCTACTGCGCCATCACCCTCAGCAGAAGCTTCTTTCTCCTCTCCTTTTATATTAAGTTTAATACTTGCTTGAGGTTTTTTTTCTGAGTCACATACTACAGACATATGGCTTAATTGTATATCGTCGCCGGTCAAGACAACATTATTTGACAATCTGATAATGTCTTCATCATATATTTCATGCTTTTTATCAGCTAGCTCTTTGAAACGAGAGAATAAATCATTAAAATAATTATCGGATTCATAACTAATATTCAATTCATCAAGTTTCTTTTTAAATGCATTACGACCAGAATGCTTGCCTAATACTAAAGAATTGCTGACAAGACCTATGTCCTCTGCTCTCATGATTTCGTAAGTCTCTCTAGATTTAATAATTCCATCCTGATGAATCCCAGATTCATGAGCAAACGCATTTTTGCCGACTATCGCTTTATTAGGTTGAACTGGAAAGCCAGTTATACTTGAAACTAGTCTGGAGCAATTCATAATTTTTTTGGTATTTATTTTTGTGTCACATGAGAAAATGTCTCTCCGAGTTTTAACTGTCATCACTATCTCCTCCAATGCTGCATTACCTGCTCTCTCACCTAAACCATTAATCGTACACTCAACTTGTCTAGCTCCATTTAATACAGATGATAGAGAATTTGACACTGCTAACCCAAGGTCATTGTGACAGTGGACAGAAAAAATAGCTTTTTCAGAGTTAGGTACATTTTTAATAATTTTTGAAATTAGTGCGCCAAATTGATGAGGCATGTTATAGCCAACTGTGTCTGGAATATTGATAGTTGATGCGCCAGCCTCAATCACCCTCTCGATGATCTTACAAAGAAAATTAAAATCTGATCTGCCAGCATCTTCTGGAGAAAATTCTACATCTTCAGCATGCTCCTTTGACATTTTAACTGCTTGAACAGCTCTTTCAATTACCTGGTCTGGCGTCATTTTGAGCTTCATTTTCATATGAATGGGAGAAGTTGCTATGAACGTATGGATACGAGATTGTTTTGCATTTTTCAATGCCTCCGCAGCCCTGAGAATATCTTTATCCATCGCTCTAGCAAGAGCGCATATGGTTGATGTTTTAATACTATCAGCTATTTCTTTAACAGCATTAAAATCTCCATTACTAGCTATAGGAAAACCAGCCTCAATAATATCTACTCGAAGATCACTCAAAGCATTAGCTATTTGAATTTTTTCTTCAATATCCATTGAAGCGCCAGGACTTTGCTCACCATCTCTCAAAGTAGTATCGAATATTATTAAATGTTTACTATCTGTCATGTATCATTACCAGCTTTTCAAATCATAAGTGAATTATAACCTAAGAGATTATAGGGTGAAGTAGAAATATATCAAACTAATTGATGTGTTATTTCTTATCCTCTTCTTTAAGGGTTAAGTTTGACTCATAAAGTCCATTTCTTTTGATTCTTCGCAATAAATACATCATAGGACCTGATAGACCATACAATAAGAAAAACATGAACAGTACTTTTGGTGGATCAAAAGATATAAAAGATATTATAAGAGCTACAACAAACAAGGTTACATGCGGGACTTTCTGTTTGAGATTTAAATCTTTAAAACTGAAATAGGCCACATTACTCACCATTAATGCTGACAAACAAATTATAAGTAATAATGTTAAATATAAATACGAGGCGATATCAACTTTAAGATCACTGAGTAGCCAGACATAGCATATCAAAATAGCCGCAGCTGCTGGACTCGCAAGGCCAACAAAGTATTTTTTATCTGTTGCTTGATTTCTAGAATTGAATCTAGCTAGCCTTATTGCTGTCGAGGCAATGTATACAAAACAAGCTATGTATGAAATTTTTGCAAAATATCCTGATGCAATAATGGACAGGCTAGATAAATAAATCAATAGCGCTGGTGCAACACCAAAACATAGTAAATCTGACAAACTATCGAAGTATTCGCCAAATGTAGTCTGTGTATTTGTTAATCTCGCTACTCTTCCATCTAAACCATCTAGTAGCATGGCAAATAGTATGAATATTGCAGATTGAATGTATAAATCACTTATGGCTAGAACTATTGAGTAAAATCCACAGAACATTGCACCCAAAGTAACAAGGTTAGGTAATAGATAAACCGCTGAAATTTTTTTATTTCTCTTTCGCAACTACTTGTCACCAACTAATTTCTCTTTATCCATCCATGACATCATGCTTCTTAGTTTTTTTCCAGTACTTTCAATTAAATGATCAGATCCTGCTTTTCTCAGACGATTAAATTCTGGAGAACCAGATTTGATTTCATTAACAAAATCATTAGCAAATTTTCCATTTTGAACATCTGCGAGTACCAGTTTCATTTTCTCTTTTACATGATCATCAATTAAGAAGGGGCCTTTTGTGAGATCGCCATACTCAGCAGTATTTGAAATTGAGTATCTCATATCTGTCATCCCCCCTTCGTACATCAAATCCACAATAAGCTTCAGCTCATTTAAACATTCAAAGTAAGCCATTTCAGGTGCATATCCAGCATCAACTAGCGTCTCAAAACCAGCCAAAATAAGTGCTGTTACTCCGCCGCACAGCACTGCTTGCTCACCAAATAAATCTGTTTCAGTTTCTTCTTTGAAGTTAGTCTCTATTATACCTGCTCGGCCGCCACCTATCGCGGAGGCATATGCAAGCGCAATATCTTTAGCGTTACCTGATGAGTCATTATGAATGGCAATTAATGTAGGAACACCTTTACCATTGACAAATGTGGACCTTACAAGATGCCCGGGGCTTTTAGGAGCTATCATAAAAACATCATGTGAATCTGCTGGTACAATTTGCTTATAGTGAATATTGAAGCCATGAGCAAAAGCAATTGCTGCATCTGGTTTAAGATTTGGCTCAATACTGTCTTTATAGAGGTCCGCTTGATACTCATCAGGAGCAAGAATCATAACTATATCTGCTTCAGAGACAGCATCTGAAATATTTTTTACAGCAAGACCGGCATCTTTTGCTTTTTTCGCAGATGATGATCCCTCCCTTAAGCCAATTATTACATTAGCGCCAGAATCATTAAGGTTCATTGCATGTGCATGTCCTTGGGAGCCAAAACCTATTATTGATATCTTTAGATTTTTGATAACATCTAAATTCGCATCTTTGTCATAATAAACCTTCATTTAGTTCTCCTATTTTTTTGTTTCTAACGATTCTGAACCCCGACGAATACCCAGCGCACCAGATCTTACTTGCTCAATGATTTTTATTTTCCCAAGTGAGTCAATAAAAGCAAGAATTTTTTCAGTTGGACCAGTAAGCTCAATGGTATATGTAGTATCTGTAACATCAATGATTCTTGCCCTAAAAATATCTGTAAGCCTCTTTAGTTCTTCTCTTTGTTTTAAAGTAGATTTAACCTTTAGAAGCAACATTTCTCTTTCTATGTGAGTTTCACCTGTTAGATCTTTAACGTTAATAACATCAACCAGCTTATCAAGCTGTTTCATTAACTGTGAGGCTTTTGCATCAGAACAGTATGTTACAAGTGTCATTCTTGATATAGAGTCGTCAGAAGTTGGGGCTACACTTAAACAATGGATATTATAACCTCGCGCAGAGAAAAGGCCGGCAATCCTTGATAGAGAACCGAATTCATTCTCCACAAGCAATGAGACTATATGTCTAGTCTCAGCTGTCATGCTAGCTCAATATCCTCATTAGCTGAAGGCGCCAGATGCATTTCATGGTGACCTTTGCCGCTGACTATCATTGGATAAACATTTTCTGCCTGATCAGTGATTACATCAACGAAGACTAATCTGTTCTTTAGATCTAGAGCAGTCTTCAAATCTTTTTCAAGATCATTCGGCTTATCAATTACCATCCCAACATGTCCGAAGCTCTCAGCCAGTTTTGCAAAATTAGGTATTGCATCCATATATGACATAGCATAACGCCCCTCATAGAAAAATTCTTGCCACTGTCTAACCATTCCCATATATCTGTTATTCAGATTTATGACCTTGATTGGCAAACCATATTGCAAACATGTAGATAGCTCTTGGATGCACATAAGAATGCTTGCCTCACCAGTTACACATATTACTTGTTCTTTTGGGAAAGCAAGTTGAGCCCCAATCGCTGCTGGCAGACCAAAGCCCATTGTCCCTAAACCGCCAGAATTAATCCATCGGTTAGGTTTATCGAATTTGTAATATTGTGCTACCCACATTTGATGCTGACCAACATCTGATGTGACGAAAGACTTTCCTTTAGATAATTTATGCAGGGCTTCGATAACAGATTGTGGTTTAATAACATCTTTTGATTTTTTATATGATAAACATTTTTTCTTTTGCCATGACTTTATCTTGCTCCACCATTTTTCTAGTGCTTTCTTATCTATATTTCTCTTGTTCTTAGATGCATACATAGTTAGTTTTTTAAGTATTTTTTTTGTGTCACCTATTAGCGAGTGGTCTACTTCAATAATTTTAGAGATAGAAGATGGATCAATATCAATATGTATAATTTTTGCTTTAGGGCAAAACTGCTTTGTATCTCCAGTAACGCGATCATCAAACCTAGCTCCTACAGCTAGTAATACGTCACAGTCATGCATTGCCATGTTTGCCTCGTAAGTACCATGCATTCCCAGCATACCCAAAAATTGTTCATCTGATGAGGGGTAAGCACCTAATCCCATTAAAGTATTAGTTATTGGATATCCCAAAAGTTTAGTAAGCTTAATTAGTTCTTTACTTGCTTTACTGAGTATCACACCACCGCCCGTATATATCATGGGCTTTTTTGCATTACATATGATTTTAGCGGCTTGTTCAATCTTAAGTTCATCCTCGTTTGTTTTAACTTTGTAAGATCTTATCTTTATGTTTTTTTTGTATTCAAAATCTATTTTGATTTTAGGATCTGTCAAATCCTTAGGGATATCAATTATGACAGGACCGGGTCTTCCAGTCGTCGCTATTATGAATGCTTTTCTGAAAGTATCTGCAATTGACTCTCTGTCATTAATAAGAAAATTATGCTTACATATCGGTCTTGTGATTCCAGTAGCATCAGCTTCTTGAAATGCATCGCTTCCAACATATTGTCTGGATACTTGACCAGATATCACTATCATTGGAATTGAATCCATATGAGCAGTAGCTATACCAGTAACACAGTTTGTTATTCCAGGTCCAGAGGTAACAAGTACAACTCCAGGCTTATTGCATGCTCTAGCGTACCCGTCGGCTGCATGTGTCGCGCCCTGCTCATGTCTAACCAATACATGCTTGATGTCTTTAGCAGCAAACAATGCATCATAAATATGGAGCACAGCACCGCCTGGGTATCCGAAGATATAATTAACGCCCTCTTTTTTGAGAGATTCAATTATTATTTCTGATCCGCTTAGTTTCATACCTTAATTTTTTTTTATAAGAAAATAAAACTTATTATCTTTAGTTTCGGATGATAAAAGCTCATTTCCTGTTTGACCAGCAAATGATTCAAAGTCCATAACTGCACCAGGATCTGTAGAAATTACATGGAGAACCTGCCCAACTTCCATTGTATTTATCTCTTTTTTTGCTTTAATTATCGGCAATGGACAATTAAGTCCACTAGTATCAAGTTCTTTATCAAAATCACTCATTTTTGTAATACCTCTTGAGTTATAATATGTATTGGAGACTATATTAGTACATTTAGATTATTTAATATAGAGAAAGATACCTTATGAGAGAATAAATGTTTAGGTTATTTTTATTCATACTAGTAACGTTCATACCAATTCATGCAAAGGTTGATTCAGTAACACCCTCACCTTTTTTAGGTGATTCTTTGAATCAAACAATCACTCTAGCTGATGAGAGAAAAATTGGAGCAAATATTTATAAAAATCTTCAAAAAAATAACTATATTTTAAATGATATTCTAGTTACAGATTATGTCTCATATCTTGGTAATAAATTAAGCAGGAATGTTGATACGAATAGAGATTATGTCTTCTTTGTAACAAAATCTAGCTCGGTCAATGCATTTGCAGCGCCTGGAGGTTATGTGGGCATCAATGCAGGTTTGATTGCTTTGACAAAAAATGAAGCGCAACTTGCTGGAGTAATTGCTCATGAATTAGCTCATGTTGTACTCAGACACTCAGCAGAGATGATGGCTAATAGTAATGTCAACTCAATACCTATGTGGATTGGCATTTTTGCTGGGCTATTAGCGGGTCAGACTGAAGCAAGTATTGCATCTATTCAATCAGGTATTGGTCTTTCAGTCCAAAAGAATATCAACCTTGTTCGAGAAAATGAAATAGAGGCGGACGCATATGCTGCAAAACTTATCTTGAAAAGTAATTATGATTTATCTGAGATGGCAAACTTTTTTAGATTGATGCAGGGGGATGCAAACAGCCAATCAAATCTAAATGAGTATTTCATGACACATCCTCTATATACAAACAGAATAAGCAACATAAAAAATAAAAGCAAAGCTCAGACTAATCCCGTGCTAAACAGTACAGATGATTACTTGTTTATCAAAAATATTTTAATTTCTCAAAATAGTAGTAGTAGAGGCAATGCGAATCCTACTTCATCTAGTCCTGCGATTCAAGGTCATAGTCTTGCATTAGATCAGTATCTTAAAGGTAATTTCATTGATGCTAAAAATACTCTAGAAGCACATTATCTTGAAAATAAATTCAATGTTTATATTGCGTCACTTATGTCAGATATTCTCTGGGCAAATGATGAAAAAAATCAAGCAAGGAAAGTTCTTGAAAATATTTTAGAGGTATACCCTGACAATAATGCTATATCTTTTCAATTGATTAAACATAACATAAAGGACTCCAAAGCTCTCGTGGAGAGTGTAAAAAAACTTGATAGTATTGTGAAAAAAAATAAAAATAATCCAAAAGCATACAAGTTATTGGCTGAAGGATATGAAAAAATCGATGAAAAATACTACGCAAGGCTCGCTTTAATTAATTTTTACAACCTCAAAGGTAACATTCCGATGGCATTTACTGTTATTGACGATAGTCTGAAATCAGATGATTTAAGTGAATTCCAAAAAGATAATCTCAAGGGCATCAAAAACAGGATTTTATGTGATGGAAATCCACCACTTCAACCGATATTTGGTGATAAAACCTGTAGTTAAAAAATGTTTTAATAAGCTTGATTCATATATATAATACACACATGAAAAGCCTAATTAAATCATTACTTTTTGTGATTATAATATCACCGAATTTATCCTTTTCAGACAATATTAGTGAGGGTAAAAAGCTTACTTTTGATAGAAAAAAAGGTAACTGTCTTGCATGTCATATGATAGATGATGGTGAATTGGCTGGAAATAATGGACCTCCTCTACTTGCCATGAAACAGAGATTTCCTGAAAGAGACGTTCTTTTCCAACAAATATGGGATCCAACAGAAACCAATCCGTATTCATTTATGCCGCCATTTGGTAAACATGGAGCATTAACTAGAAGCGAAATTAACAAGATAATTGATTATTTATATACACTTTGAGGATAGATATGAATAGAAGAAAATTTATAAAAAATGGTATGCTATTTGCTGGTTCATTGGTTGCAATGCCCTCTTTTGTGCTTACCAATAAAGCTTATGGCGCTTGGCCTAAAAACTCTTTTGATATAAAAGATTTGACTGAGTCTGTGAGCAGTGTCTACGGACATAACAATCTCGAGGAATCATCTAAAGTCAAACTAAAGGCTCCTGAAATTGCTGAGAACGGTGCAATCGTGCCTATTAATGTCTCAACAACACTAGATAATGTTGAATCGATAATGATTTTTGTTGAAAACAATCCGCAACCTTTATCAAGTGGTTATAGACTAACCACACTATCTGAGCCTTCAATAGGTACAAGATTAAAGATGGGAAAGACCTCAAATGTTATGGCTGCTGTTAAGAGTGGAGACAAAGTTTATACGTCTACCCAAGAAGTAAAAGTGACAATCGGAGGCTGTGGAGGTTAAATATGAGTACTATAAAGATGAGATCAAAAGAATCCAATGGAGTTGTTACAGTTAAGGCTCTGATAAAACATCCTATGGAGACAGGTCAAAGAAAAAATAAAAAAACGGGTGATTTAATTCCAGCTCACTACATTCAAGAAGTGCATAGTAAAGCAAATGGAAAAGATGTGATAACTATTTACTGGGGTCCTGCTGTATCCAAGAATCCTTACCTTACTTTTAAATACAAAGGTAATAAGGGTGATGATTTAGAAATTTCTTGGGTAGATAATCAGGGAAATCGTGACTCTCACACTGGAAAAGTTAAGTAAATGTTACGAAACTTATTATCAATCATGCTGCTGATTCCAGCCATTACAGTATTTGCAAGTCCAGAAAAAGACTACGATGCTTTTGTAAGCTACTTTGAGAATAGGTTTCCAGATACACCATTTGAGGATTATAAAAATGGAGTCTATTCCATAGATAAATCTGCAAGAGAACAATGGGAGGCTATGGAGGAATTTCCACCATATGAACTGAATGTTGATAGAGGTGAGGAGTTATTTAATAAACCATTTAAAAATGGTAACACCTATAGCACATGTTTTGAAAACGATGGAATTGGTATTCGTCAAAACTATCCTTATTTCGATACTGACAGAAATAAAGTGGTTACGCTCGAAGGTGCTCTTAATGATTGTAGAGTTAAAAATGGTGAAAAACCTTTGAGTTATTTTAAAGGTAAAGAGTTGGCACATGTATCAGCATATATGGCTTATACTTCAAGGGGAAATAAATTCAATGTTGAAATCCCCAATACTAAGGAAGCTCTGGATGCATATGAGGACGGTAGAAGGCTATATTTCACAAAAAAAGGTCAACTCAATTTTTCATGCGCAGACTGTCATGTCTATCAAACAGGCACAAAACTAAGGGCCGATATACCAAGTCCAGCCATAGGCCATCCTACTCATTTTCCAGTGTATAGATCAGGTATGGGGAGACTCGTTACACTCCATGAGAGATTTGCTGGTTGTCTCAATAGAATTAGAGCAAAAAGCTTCAAAGGTGGTAGTGATGAATTAAATAACCTAGAGTTCTTCACAACGTTTATGAGTAATGGCCTTGAAGTTAATGGGCCAGGCTCTAGAAAATAATATTTTTTAAGTTATACTTTAACAATGTATGCTAAGGGCTTAAAAAGATTCTTAACTATTACTCTAGGTTCTTTGCTTTTAACATCGTGCGCAAACATGCAAGCTATGTTAGATAGTGAGGTACAGGAGCAAAAGCCTATAACAGTTGAGCAAACTCTTCAAGTTTCCATTCCGCTCCCAGAGGACTCAAAATATCTGACCGACAAGACAGTGATTTTTGGTGAAGGAAATAAATTTACTGGAATATTATATCTACAACATGAGGATCCTGCTGACGAAACTGTAAGTTTCTACAGGAAGAATATGATATCAAATGGCTGGTCAGAAATTGGAATTGTAAGATCTAGATTCATTCTTATCAATTACGAAAAAGAAGATCGATTCGCTACTATAAAAGTGATAAGAAGTTTATTTGATAAGTCAGAATCTGAAATCACTATTGGACCAAAATCATCTACACAGTTAGAGAAAAGTCTAGATACTAGTTCACCTGATGTAACAGATGATCCATTTATAGTTGAATAGTTACTCAAATATAATATCAATCACATCGTCTAGATAAATATCTCTAAAAAAGTGATCCCCGCCTTCAATTATGTGATGACTAATATTTGGCTTATCAATATTAGTTAAAATCTTATAGTTATCTAAAAGTATCTCATCTTCTGTACCAGAAAATATGGTAACTTGTGAGTCTATATCTTCCAGTAATTCTAATATATCAAAAGTAAATGGATATTTATGTTTTTTTCTAGAGAAATCTAAATAAGATCTAAATGTAGAAGCAGATACTTTTGCATTCTCACAGAATAGAAAATTTATCGGAGGATATCTATCGGATATCATAAATTCCTCGTCACTGTTAATAACATCATCGTATGGTAGGTTGTGTATGGTTCTATAATATTCAGATGTACCTGCATATGTATCTATGACGGGAGCTAATAAATATAGTTTAATTAGTTTATTCTCAATCAGAGAAGCAGCCTGAGTAATATTAAATGCTCCCCGTGAATGTCCTAAAAAATTAATCTCACGATATTTTAAGCTCAGTAGGTATTCATACCACTTGATTATTTCTCCAACTGAATTATGTTCGTTATGTCTATGCTCAATATTACATGGTAGAAAATTACTATTCCGAGCGCTCACTCCATAACTTAAATTAATACTTAATACATCATATCCTTCATCATGTATGCTCTGGCTTATTTTTTTTATAATCTCCATTTCATTGAAAGCTCGTGTCCCATGTACGATTAGAAAGACAGATTTTTTTTCGGCATGCTCATATAAATTTCCATGTAATATATGATTATCATCACTTTTAATTCTGATTAACTTGCTGTCTGCTGAATGTGCGTCAGGAAATATTATCGATAGAAAGACAAGTAGAAAAAAATATGATCTAGGGCGTACAGGATTCGAACCTGTGACAAATGGCTTAAAAGGCCACTGCTCTACCAACTGAGCTAACGCCCCAAATATATTATATCTTTTCAAGAGTTCTTAAGGTTTCTGGAAGAACCCTTAAATCTATAAGTGAATTTTTCAGAAGCTCTACAAAACTACTGTCATCGTACACAGCTCTATAATACTCGATTTTCATCATTAGTGAAGCACCAAATATAATTGAAAATAGAGTGATGACAGAGCCAATAGCTAATGTAGACACACCTGAAACACCTTGACCAATCGTGCAACCTAAAGAGAGTACTCCTCCTATTCCAATCAGAATTCCACCAATCATATGTCTTAAAAAGTCATGTTTATTTGCAAACCACTCTATTCTCAAGTTATTACTTAATATTGAATACACAAATGAACCAGCGATTGTTGATAATAGTGCTGCAACACCAAATGTTAAGAAAAAATTATCAAATACACTGCTTGTAAATAAAAGTGTCTCTCCCATAGGATTAATGAAAGTAAATGATTGCACACCAACTGCAGGATATGGTGTATCCAAGAAGTCATTATTTTCTATCCATGACTGACCAAGGTCGCCTCCTGTGAGTAACCAGGCAAACGTCACAACTAATCCCACGACCACGCCCGAAAGAAGATTGTCGTTACTAAGTCTTGTGCCTGAAGAAAAAATATATTTAAGAATAAATGCACAAATTAATATTGGCACTACCAAAGAAATAAACACGCTACTATCATCTAAACCAATTAATGAGGCGATTATTGTCTGTATCGATTGGTCCTCTATACCAACCTTAGCCAGGTCAGGACTAATCGGGCTCATCCAACTATGAAATAGCAAACCATAGAAATCAGTTCTTGTCATCAGAAGCGCCATTAACCCTGCAACCAGTAAAACAAAAATAGATTTTATATTTCCACCGCCTATTCTAATAAGAATTTTATTTCCACATCCACTTGCTAAAGTCATCCCTATGCCAAACATTACTCCACCAATGATATATCTAGGCCAGAAAAAGACTGAGTTACGATATGGTATTCTCGAATCATTCGCATTCAATATTCCAGTATACTCTAAAAAAGTGACACCCAGTATTGCTACAGTGATAGCAAGAAACCAGGCTTTTAATCGTGAGGAATCACCTATGTTAACTAAATCAGATACAGCACCCATTGTACAAAAATTTGTTTTATTGACAACATAACCGAGTATAAACCCTAGTACTGAAGTGTAAATTAATATTGTTGTTGATATTTCCATATACAAAATCACAGTTTATATATTTTTAATAAATTTTCAATTTTTATATCTAGTTGGATCTTTTATACCTGCTAATTCAAAACCTTCCTTTCGAAATTTGCACGAATCACACATGCCGCATGCCCTTCCTTCACTATCTACTTGATAGCAAGATACCGTTCTAGAGTAATCAATACCCAACTCTATTCCGTAACGAATGATTTCTACCTTTGTCATATTTATTAGGGGTGCATTTATTAAAATTGAATCACCGCTTACACCAGCTTTAGTACCCAGTTTAATGGTATTTTGAAAACTGTCTACAAACTCAGGTCTGCAATCAGGATATCCTGAGTAATCAATTTGGTTAACTCCAATAAAGATTTCAGGAATCATTAGTTTCTCTGCATATGCTGATGCTATGGACAAAAAAATTGTATTTCTTGCAGGCACATACGTTATTGGAATTCCATCTTGATGTTCTACAGGTACTTTAATTTCACTGTCTGTTAATGCAGAACCGCCTATTTGAGACAAATCAATTTTGAAAATTAAACCACCTATATTTTCCTTTTTAAGATATTCTTGACTAGATTTTACTTCATATGAGTGTCTTTGATTATAATCAATAGTGAGAGCTGTACAATCATAACCTTTTGATAGAGCATGGTGAAGCACTGTTGTAGAGTCCAGTCCTCCAGAATATAAGATTAGAGCCTTCTTATTTCCCATCAACTAATCCCCAAATAGTTTTATGAAGTTGTGCTTGAAGCCTGACTTTCAAAGAGTATTTCAAAATAAGATTTGCAAGTTCAGATATTGGCATATCGTCATATGATGGAGAGAATAAAATCTGGCAGATTGAATCAAGACTATATGTTGAAATATAATCTCTTGCCCAATTAAAGTCATCTAAATTACAAATAACAAATTTAATCTCATCAATAGGTTTAAGTTTTCTATAATTTGAAATCATATTTTTATCTGATTCAAGTGAGGCAGGAGTTTTAACATCCAAGATAATTGAAACCCTTGAATCAATATCTGATATATCATACGCATTGCTTGTCTCAATAGAGACAGAATAATCCATTTCACATAGATGTTTTAAAAATGGAATCACATTCTTCTGTGCAAGTGGCTCCCCTCCAGTCACAGTAACATAGAGTGAATCATTTTTTTTTATCATAGAGATTATGTCATCAAATGACATTTTCGATCCGTTTTTAAATGCATATTCAGTATCACAATATGAGCATCTCAGAGGACATCCTGTAAGTCTTACAAAGGTCGTAGGAAATCCTGATCGAGAAGACTCCCCTTGTATAGAATAAAATATTTCATTAATTATTAGTGTATTCATTATAAATTATTATATTGGTTCGACATGATCTGGGGTGTCAGTTAATGTTATGCCATGACACAATGCAACTCCTAAAGCATCAGAGGCATCCTCTTCAAGCTTCCTTCTTAATCTTAGATTTTTCTTAACATATTTTTGAACCTCTGTCTTGTCTGCAGCTCCGTTACCAGTGATAATCATTTTGACTCTCCTCGGACTATACTCATATATATTTCTATTCGCTCCGCTACATGCAGACAGTGCTGCGCCTCGAGCTTGACCTAATTTTATAGCAGTCCCTGCATTAACGCTAAAAAAGACTGATTCTAGTGCAATATCATCTGGTTTATATTGTTCAATTAGTCTTTTGGTATTATCGTAAATCAAAGATAACTTAACGGTATACATATTTTTGAGTCCAGTTTTTAGTATCTCATGATGTAAATAGGTAGACTTAGACTCCTCTAACTTGATAATGCCATATCCGGTTATATTTGTTCCAGGATCAATTCCCAATATAATTGTCATTACGTTTTTTATATCATGTTAATATTCGTATATATATTCTGAACATCATCTAAATCCTCTAAGTTATCTGTAAACATCTCAACCTGCTCTATATCACTTTCACCAATATCACACATGGTGGTTGGTTCGAGTATTATTTCTTCGTCTTTTGTTTTGATGGATTTTGACTCAAAAAAGCTTTTAACTGCAAATAAATTAGTTGGTTCCGTATTGATAACACAGTCATTACCGCTCTGCTCATAATCCAGTATTTCAACATCATCTATTAGATTTATTAGATCATCTTCTGTTGTATCAATAACTGTAAGAATTCCAACTTTCTTAAACAAGTGAGAGACTGATCCTTTAGTACCAAGGCTGCCATTATATTTGGTCAGAGCATGCCTTACTTCAGACACAGTACGATTTTTATTATCAGTGAGACACTCTATAATTACTGCAATACCTTTCGGGCCATACCCTTCATATACTATTTCCTCGAATGAACTATCGCTCTGCCCAGAACCCTTTTTAATAGCTCTTTCGATTGTATCTTTAGGTACACTATTCTTGTTTGCTTTTGTCATAGCAAGTCTCAATCTTGAATTGCTGCTTATGTCTGGGCCAGCAAGTTTTACAGCAACAGTAATCTCCCTAATTATCTTAGTAAAAACTTTTCCGCGCTTGTTATCCTGTGCTTTTTTTCGGTGTTGAATGTTAGCCCATTTACTGTGACCAGCCATTATGAAGCCCTCTGATTTTTTTGATAATACTTATCTTCAAACTCAATCATTCTATTAATTGATTTTTTTGCATTTGCCACTGTCTTTTCATCAATATTTATCTCATTATTTTGGTTAATCACATTCATGAGCTTATCAAATGTATTGAGATGCATCCATGGGCATCTACCGCAACTCTTGCATGTCGCACCCTCTCCTTCAGTAGGAGCTTCAAAGAAATTTTTATCAGGAGATAATTTTTTCATTTGATAAAAAATTCCTTTTTCAGTAGCGACTATAATATTTTTGGATTCACTAATTTTTGATGCATTTATTAGTTTTGTTGTTGAACCAACAACATCTGCAAGCTGAATTATACTTCTAGGTGATTCAGGATGGACTAATACTTCACAGTCTCCTAAATCATGAATGAGTTTTTTGAGTTCTATAGTTTTATACTCTTCATGCACTATGCATGCACCATCCCACATAATCATATCTACTCCTGTTTGATCCTGAATGTAAGATCCTAAGTATTTATCAGGTGCCCAGATGATTTTCTTGCCACGACTAGTTAAGTTTTCAACCAGAGGAATAGCTATGCTTGATGTAACTACCCAGTCAGACATAGCTTTTACTTCAGCGCTAGTGTTAGCATACACAACAATATCTCGATCAGGATACTTATCACAAAACTTTTTAAAATCATCTACACTACAACTATCATCAAGGGAACAAGTCGCATCTTTATCTAAAATGTATATATTTTTTTCTGGATTAAGTATTTTAGCTGTCTCTCCCATAAATCTCACACCCGCTATGATTAGATTTTTCTCTTTTTGTTCAGTGCCAAATTTAGCCATTTGAAGAGAATCTGCTACACAACCTCCAGTGTCTTCCGTGAGTCTTTGAATCTCAGAATCTACGTAGTAATGTGATATGAGCTTAGCGTCATTAGTATCAAGAAAATTTTGTACTTCTTCTAATCTTTTTTTATAGCTATTTTCTTTCATGTTTTTAACTTATTAGTTTTTATTGCAAGTTCTTTTAATTGCTCTGAATCAATTTCAGTTGGTGCTTCAGTAAGAAGGCATGATGAAGATTGCGTCTTGGGAAATGCAATTGTATCTCTAATAGAACTCAAGTTTCTTAATAACATAACTATTCTGTCTAAGCCAAATGCGATACCCGCATGAGGTGGACATCCATATTCCAAAGACTTAAGAAAAAAACCAAATTTACTATCTATCTCGCTGTCAGTAAGCTTTAGTGCATTAAAAACTTTAAGCTGTGTTGACTTTTCATGGATACGCACTGAACCACCTCCAATTTCATTTCCATTAAGTGTAAGATCATATGCGCGTGAGAGCGTTTGATCATTGAAATCTTGATTATTTGAGACTGGGGACGTAAAGGGGTGATGAAGAGAAGTTAAGTTTGTAGTCCCTTTCTCATATTCAAACATCGGGTAATCTATTATCCATGCAAACTGAAAACCACTTTTTATCAAATCCAAATCAGAACCAATCTTAGAGATTAGATTCGACATTGAGTTATTTACAACATCTATCGTGTCAGCAGAAAAAAAGATTAAGTCACCACTGGATGGCTGAACAGATTTGATAATCGCATCTATCTCATCAGAACTTAAAAACTTTTTGATTGGTGAGCTAATTCCAGTGTCGGTGTTATCTATGTTTTCAATTTTCAAAAAAGCTAGACCTTTGGCTCCGAATGTCTTTACAATTTCGGTATAGTCATCAATATTCTTTCTAGTTAATTTAGAACCGCCTGGAATATTCAGTGCAACAATACGCTTATCAGGATTATTAACACAATCTTTGAACACTTTAAAATCTGTATTAATTAGATGGTGTGATACATCCTCTAGATGAAGTGGATTTCTTAGATCAGGTTTATCACAACCATATCTTTCCATTGATTCTTTATAAGTTATTTTAGGGAAGTTTAAAGTCATATCTTTATCAATAAGTTCAGTAAATATCTTTTGCATCAATGACTCAGATAAATGCATTATATCCTCTTCACTATAAAACGAGCACTCTATGTCAAGCTGTGTAAATTCAGGCTGTCGATCTGCTCTCAAATCCTCATCACGAAAACATTTCGCTATTTGATAATATCTATCTAAACCAGACATCATCAGCATTTGTTTAAATAATTGTGGTGATTGTGGTAGTGCAAAAAAACTGCCTTTATGAACTCTACTTGGAACAATATAATCTCTCGCTCCTTCAGGTGTTGGTTTTGTAAGAATCGGTGTTTCAATCTCATTAAACTCATGATCGTTCAGATGATTTCTAATCACATTGAAGAGTTTTGACCTAAATCTTAAGTTTTGTTGCATAAATGTGCTTCTCAGGTCGACATATCTATATTGTAATCTCAAATCTTCATTAGTACTGTCATCATTTACTTTAAAAGGTGTGGTTTTAGATGTATTTAGTATAGTCAGGTCTTTAGCAATTATTTCTATCTCTCCTGTGGACATCTCGGGGTTATCCGTACCATCTAGTCTTTTTTTCACTATCCCGTGTATCTCAAGCACATATTCAGAACGTAAAGTTTGTGCAGCTTCGAAAACTTCCTTTTCCTCTGGATTGAAAATTACTTGTACTAGCCCTGTGTGATCTCTCAAGTCAATAAATATAACTCCACCGTGGTCTCTGCGAGTATTAACCCAACCTTTGATTATGAGTTTTTCATCAACTGATTTCAGATCAATGAGACCACAATAAGATCTTTGCATATTTTATTTTTCCGTTTTTTTTGTATCAGATTTTTTTGTTTTGAAATCAGTCTCATACCAGCCAGAACCTTTGAGTCTAAAACCAGACGACGATACCATTCGTTGAACAGAACCTTTTTTACTACACTTACATTTAGTAAGCTTTTTTTCCGATATTTTTTGAATAACTTCGAAAACTTTATCGCACTCTTCACATCTATATTCGTATATTGGCATTCTTATTGACTTAAATCATTTTTGACTATTAAATTATTATACAAAAAAAATCTTCTTTTATCTCTTATAAATTTAATGCTATAATGCCACAAATTTTATGAAAGCTATACTTAAAAGCATCCCCATATTAATCATATCTGTATCTATTTCTTATGCTGATGAGTATACAGGAAGAGAAAAATCAGAAACTTGTCTAGGCTGTCATGCTATTGAAGGATACAACAACACATACCCAACATATAAAGTGCCTAAATTAGGCGGGCAACATGCTGACTATATTATTTCAGCTTTAAAAGCATATCAAAAAGGTGAGAGGAACCATGATACTATGCATGCAAATGCATCAGGACTGACTGATCAAGACATCATAGATATAGCAAAGTATTTTGAGTCAATTAAATGAATAAATATTTTATCGTCATCTGCCTAAGTCTTTGTTTTAGTTATCAAGTAAATGCTGATTCAAGCTATGACCGTGGAAAAGAAAAATCCGTAACATGCTCCGCTTGCCATGGTGGTGATGGGAATAGTGATAATAAGATGTATCCTAGACTAGCAGGTCAATATAAAAATTATCTTATCCACACTCTAAATGCATACAAAAGCGGTGATAGAAAAAATGCTATCATGAGCGGTTTTGCTGCGGGTCTATCTGAACAAGACATTATAGATCTTTCAACTTATTATTCGAAACAAAAGGGCTTAAAGATTATCCCAAAAAATTAGTTATCCTTTTCAATTAAAAGATACAGTGCAGGTATTAAATACAGCGTTATAAATGATGCTAATGCGATTCCTCCAAATACAACCACAGACATCGCAAAACGGCTTTCAGCACCTGCACCAGAACTCAATATAAGTGGTATCGCACCAAGTAAAGTAGAAATTGTTGTCATGATAACTGGCCTGAATCTTAAGAGTGATGATTGAATAATTGCCTCAGATTTCTTTACACCCTCAGCAATTAATTGATTTGCAAACTCCACAACGAGTATCCCATTTTTTGCAATCAAACCGATTAGCATTAAAAACCCGATTTGACTATACACATTCAAAGATGTTCCAGTTACAAAAAGAGAATATATGCCAGCAGTCATGGTAATTGGTACTGTTAAAATGATAATCAATGGGTTTCTAAAGCTTTCGAATTGTGCAGACAAAACTAAATATACTACTAATACAGCCATGAGTATTGTTAACTCAAGCTTGTAGCCAGTCTCAAAATATTCTTTAGAAGCACCTGCAAAAGAAATTTTAGCATTTGATGGGAGAATTTTTTCAGATTCGTTTATAAGATTGTCTAATGTACTTCCCAATGATGATCCAGGCGAAATAGACGACGAGAGTGTTACTGAGGGGAGTCTGTTTACTCTTTTCAAACTCTTACTCGTAGCCTCTATATTATTATTTACAAGATTACTTAAAGGAATAAGTTTACTTGTGCTACTTGATTTAATATAAATATTATCAAGATTAGTCTCATTAATAAGATAATCGTCATCAGCTTTTAATATTACATTATAGGTTAATCCGTCATAAGCATAACTAGTGACTCTCCTGGATCCATACAAAGCATCTAATGTTGTAGCAATATCATCAGCAGATACACCAAGATTAGAAGCCTCATCTCTGTTAATTTTTAAATTAAGACTCGGTTTGTCTACTTTATAATCTATTCTTGCATTTCTAAGACCAATGTCTTGTGATATGCTCTGGATAGTTTTACCCCATTCGCCAACTTGATCATAATCTGTACCACTTATTACAAGCCTGACAGGTGATTTAAATGGACTTTGGCCTAAGCTTGGCGGATTGATAGTGAAAATCATAGCACCAGGCATAGAAATCAGTTTAGGAAATATCTCTCTTACTATCTCTTTTTGATGCCTCGATCTCTCTTCCCATGGTACAAGTGATGCAAAAATAAATGCAGAGTTTACATTACCTGGTTCCCCTGAAAATCCTGGCGCAACAATTGCAAATACTGTCTGGATTTCACCATTATCAACATAATCTGACAAGACATTTTCAACCTTCTTGACCATTCCATCTGTATACTCTAAAGATGAGCCTTCAGGTCCATTAACCGAAACAATAAATATTCCTCTGTCCTCGGAAGGAGCAAGTTCTTTTGGTATAAATTGAAATAAAATGAATGAGATTATAATAAAGGCTATTGTTACACCATAGATTATTTTTGTATTTGCTTGTGAAGTGATTAGAGAATTTTCATAAAACTTTTTAAATCTGGTAAAAAGTATTCTCTCACCAGTTTTCACATCTCGTTCTAAAATTTTGGAACACATCATGGGTGTCAAGGTTAGGGCAACAAAACTTGATATAATTACTGCGAATGACAAAACAACTCCAAATTCTATAAATAATCTTCCTGTCTTGCCTCCCATGAAGGACAGAGGAAGGAACACACTAACTAATACGAGAGTTGTGGCTATCACTACAAAGGTTATTTGTTTAGCGCCATTTATAGACGCTGTAAAGTTCTCCTCACCGTTTTCAATTCTCCTTTTTATATTCTCCATAACAACAATCGAATCATCAACTATAAGACCAATTGCTAGTACTAATGCCAAAAATGTTAGTACATTTAGTGAATACCCAAAAATATAGATAATAAAAAAGGTCCCAATTATAGATATTGGAATAGTAACAGCAGGAATTATTGTTGCAGTTTTTGATGATAGAAAATAATAAATTATCAATATAACAAGTAGCATTGATACCGTGAGAGCGAATCTTATTTCGCTAATTGATTCATTCACAAATTTTGATTGATCATAGCCAATGGTCATGTCTATACTCTCTGGCAGAGATGGTCTAATTCGCTCAAGTTCCGCTTTAATATTGTTTGCAACATCAAGAACATTAGATTTGGTTTGTCTAACGATACCTAATCCTATAGCGCTTTTATTATTAGCTCTTAGAAAACCTCTTTCGGATTCAGGACCAATTTCAATCCTGGCAACATCTGAAAGATATATTTTTGAATCACCATGATGTTTTATGACAATTTTATTATATTCATTTAACGTAGTGAGCTTAGAGTCTAATTTTAGTCCTATCTCTCTATCTATAGATTCAAATCTACCTGCTCCTCTCTCAATATTTTCTTTCTTAATTGCTGCAATAACATCAATTATCGTTAAATCACGACTGGTAATCTGCTCAGGATCCATCCAAATCCTAACAGAATATTTTCTTTCTCCTCCTATAGTGATTGAAGCAACTCCTGGTTGAATCGACAATCTATCAACTATATTTCTATCCAAATAATCATTAAGCTGTATTGACGTAAGTATGTCGCTGGAAAACCCTATCCACATTATAGCCCTTGCGTCTGAATCAGATTTTGCAATTCTTGGGGAATCTGCCTCCTCAGGTAACACTGCTGCAACTCTAGCTACCTTATCTCTAACATCGTTTGCTGCAGTGTCTAAATTTGTTTCTAAAGTAAATTCAATTCTTATTTTTGACAACTCATCTCTACTTTCAGACGTTATTTCTCTAATCCCTGAAATACCAGATAATGAATCTTCAATTATTTCAGTGACATCACGTTCAAGAATCTTAGATGATGCGCCAGTATAGACTGTAGTAACCGTAACAACTGGTCGGTCTATGTCTGGATATTCTCTTATTGTTAATTTGTCATAGGAGGCTAATCCAATAAGCACAACAAAAAGACTGAGAACAGCTGCGAGTACAGGTCTTTTTACAGTAGCTTCAGATATATGCATTATTCTTGAATAATTTGAATTTTGGAACCATCCTTTAATTTTTCGTGACCCAAGGTAACAACTATGTCCCCACTGTTAATTCCTGTTAGGATTTGTGTGTTACCGTCGTTATTAACACCCATGGTAATTTTCTGCAATTTAGCAGTATCTTTATCTACTACAAAAACATAACTATAGTCTTTTGCAGTCAGTATAGCTTGTTCAGGTATTAATATCGCGTCATTAATTTCCTCTAATATAATATCTATATTTAATAACAACCCAGGCCTTAAATAGCCATCTTTGTTGTCAATCAGTGCGTATGACTTAATTGTCCTTGTCCCCTTATCAACCCTCTGATCTAGATTGTTGATCATACCAACGTACTCTCTATTAGGAAATAGTTTCGAAGAAGCTGAATATTTTATTGGACCTTGAATAATAGGTAGTATTTTTTCAGGTAAATAAACATAAGCTTTCATGGTAATCATATCATCGAGTGTTAAGAGTAAGTCTCCATTTTTAAGCTTATCACCAACTTTATATTCAGTTATTCCGACATAACCATCAAAGGGAGCAGAGATAATAATCTCTCCAATCGACGATGTTGACAGAATAGAGAATAACTTATCTCCCTTCTTAACAAAAGATGATTCATTGAAAAATATTTCGTTTAGAATCCCATCTACTTTGGCAATAACATCGTATGATTTATTAGATTCAATTACAGATGTAGCTGGATATATTTTTCTAATAGAACTGACTTTAGCCTCTTCTGTGATAACTGAAGTCACACGTGTTTTGTTAGCAAAAGATTTAAAAAATTGTATTTTATAGTAGAAGCTTACAGAGCCATAAACTAAACCTAGAATAATTAAAATCCCTATTATTTGAAAAGGCTTAATTCTTTTTAATTTTTCTAATATCATTTTTAAACCAAATTAAAGAAATAAATCTCCCAGTTATCTTTTCTCTTCTGTATGAATAGAATTTTCCTTCATAAGTACAAGACTTAGATATTGTAACATCTGAAATACCTAAATCGGTCAAAATATCGTATGCTATATTTCTAATATCCATATAATAATTGCCAGAATTATTCTTCACAAATCTGTTCCTATATCTCATAAAATTTTGAAAAACATCCTCTTTCACTTCATAGTTATACGAACTGATACAAGGTCCGATTAAAACTTTGAAATCTGACTTTGATATTTTTGAATGTTTTCTGAAAAATTTTTCAATTATTCCTGATTGCAATCCTCTCCAACCAGCATGTATACAGCCTATGAACTTGCCAGTTTTTTCTGTAATTAAAATAGGTATACAATCTGCAGTAAGTACAGCACAAGATATTTCATGATTGCGAGTAAAGATTGCGTCACACTTTTGCATTATCTTACTCTTATTTGCCTCTAATATAATATTTGAGTGTGATTGTTGCATAAACACTATGTCACTTATTTTAAGTTGGCTTTTAAGACAACGTATGTTCTCAATTACATTTTTTTCACTGTCTCCAACAGAAAAAGAAAAATTAGCAGATTTATATTTTCCCTTACTATGTCCAGTCTGATTAGTAGATATAAAAAATCCTATATTATCTGGTACTTTCCAATCAATATCATATCTTGAAATCATAACAATTCAATCTCGCATTCTGTCAATCAACAACTCATACTCTTTAGGATAGTCAGCAATGAATTTTCTTACTTGTTTTGAGCATGGATCATAAAATGATAAAGAATACGCATGAAGATATTGGCCAAATGATGCATCGATAGAATTAAGAATTGAAGTGTGCTTAGAAAATATATTCTTTCTAAATCCATAAAGTTTATCTCCAATTACAGGTCGATTTATATATGCCGCATGAACTCTTATCTGATGTGTACGTCCGGTAATAATTTTTATTTCAACATGTGTGGATTTTTGAAAAATACTTAATGGCTTTATAATTGAAACTGCTTGCTTTCCTTTGCTTGATACAAACATTTTTTTTCTGTTGACAGGATGTCTCGATATAGGCTCTTTGATAATTAATTCTTTGTCATGAATTCCAGATATCAGCGCATGGTATATTTTTTCAAACTTTTGATTTTGTAATTGTTTATTTAAATAATTATGAGATTTAAGATTTCTAGCTACTACTAGTACACCTGATGTATCCTTATCTAATCTGTGAATGATACCTGTCCTTGGGACATCAGCTAATTCAGGATATTTATAATATAGTGCATTTTGTAGTGTACCGTTATAGTTGCCTGGTGCAATATGCGTTACCATTCCAGATTTTTTATTTATCACAATATAGTCATTCGTTTCGTCTATTACATCAATACTTATATCTTCACCGACTAGATTTATTTCAGGTGTTGATGTTATATGAATAGACACTTCACAAGTCGTTTTAATTCTGTCTTTCTGTGAGCAGATGATATTATCGATTTTAACATTTTTTTCAGATATCCACTTCTGAATTGTCGACCGGGAGTATTCAAAAAAGTGCCTAGCTAAAAGCTTATCAATTCGTTCTTCACTTTCTACCTCAAGTGTAAAATTATAAATATTTTTATCTTCCATGCTATAATAATATAACGATGAAAAAATTTAATCTTACCTTTATTTTGATATTATTTTTTCTGAGCGGCTGTGCATACCTAAATAAAGCGAAAGTTGATCCTTATGAAGGTATGTCGCAAGTAGAATTATATAATGAGGGCTTGGGTTTCCTTTCTAATGCTGATATTCCACAGGCCGTCGGAGTTTTTGAAATACTGGAAGCTAGATTCCCATTCTCGACTTATGCTCAGCAATCTGTTCTTGATCTTGCTTTTGCATATTATGATTTTGGACAAAAAGATGATGCCATTGCAGAATGTGACCGATTCATTGATTTATATCCTAACCATTCTAATTTGGATTACGCTTACTATTTAAGGGCAGTATCGAATCTTGAAAAAGATCAACCGTTTTTTCAAGAATTTCTTGGTCAAGATGTCTCCAAATATGATGTAACAAGACTAAAAAGAGCTTATGATGACTTTTTATTTATCAGCAACAGATTCAAAGATAGTAAATATGCTGATGATGCTACCAATAGACTTATTTACTTAAGGAATAGTATGGCGAATCATGAAGTCTATATAGCCAAGTATTATTTGAAAAGAGGTGCGTTTATTGCTTCAAGTGAGAGAGCGAAGCACATGCTTGAGACCTATCCAGGTGCACCTGCAACGGAAGAAGCACTAAAAGTTTTAGTTGCCAGTTACAACAGCTTAGGTTCAAAAGATCTCGCAGAGGATGCGGCGAGGGTGCTTGTTTCAAATTACTCTAGTTACTCTTACAATATAAATAAGGAAGATATGGTCATTCTCCGTGATCAAAACAACAAAGAGACAGCTGAAACAGATGATTCATTTTTTGGTCTAGGATTATTTTAGAAGGTTTAACTATCAGGAATTTTACAAACTGGAATTGGCTCCATTTTATGAAGATTGTTTTTGCGAATGCTCAGATACTTCTCTTTGTTACCGGATGACTCATTTTTCATTGCATCCTCAAGCTCGTCATAATTCAAACCCAACTGTGCTTCATCGGTCCTATCATCATCCCATAATCCATCTGTTGGTGGTGCATCGATGATTCTTTGATCAACTCCAAGCGTGCTAGCTAAACTTTTAACCTCAGACTTCATTAGATCAGCTATAGGTGATATATCAACACCACCATCTCCATACTTTGTATAGAAACCTACGCCAAAGTCTTCTACCTTGTTTCCAGTTCCAACTACGATACCCTCTTGAGATGCAGCCACCTGATACAATGTCACCATTCTGAGCCTAGATTTTGAGTTAGCGAAGCCAAGGTCTGAAAGTTGATTGTTATGGATGAGAGTTGAATTGAACTGTTTATATGTCGGGGTGAGGTCAATTGTGAGGAAATTAGTATTTTTATATTTTTCCTCCAACCACTTGCCGTGTATTTTGCTTAAATCTAATGCACTTGATGACTTTGATATCGGCATTGATATTGCAATCGTGTTTATTCCAGTAAGGCTAGAAAGTGTGCTAGTTAAGGCAGAATCAATACCACCAGATACACCAACAACTAGGCTTTTAGCTGGTCGTGGCATATTACTTACATAATCTATGATCCACTGGGTAATATATTCAATTTTATCTTGGTTGTTCATAATCGTTTTGTTTAATTATTATGATATATGTGAAATAATTTCATTAGAAAAAGTATGAAAATTATTCTCGTTATCTTATCGCTAATTGTGGCCTATTTCTTGATTAAAAGAAATAAGGAATCTAAAGAAAAAGTGAATGGTATAGATAATATGATTATGTGCAACGAATGTGGATTTCATGTACTAGAAAATAAAATATGCACCACACCAAAGCAGATGGAGCAGTGCCCTAACAAAAAATGACAAGAAGACAGCCATTACTACTCACATTACTCATAATAATGATCCTTGGTATCGTTCTAACAGTAACATTACGTTGATGAATTATTTGGTAACTGGTCTTATCTCTTCAGGAAAGAGTACCTTGCTGGAAATAGCCAGAGAATATAATTTTGAGGTATATAAGTCAGACGATATCGTTGCAGAGCTCTATAAAGATGACGAGATTGCGAGGAAACTCAGATTACAATTATGTATAGACACAAAAAAAGAGGATTTTAAAGAGAGCGTGAAGATGTTATTTCTTGAATCAAAGACAAAACGTAAAATGATCGAGGATATATTACATCCATATGTCCATCAAGTGATTAGAAATAAATTAGAAATTGAAACAAACTGTATGATTGAGTTACCGCCTATAACAAATAATAATCACTTATTCGCTAATTACAAAACGATATTTATAAGTACAAAAAAAGAAAATAGAATCAAAAGATATAATCTGCGAAATTCGAACAGTATTAATTTCTTTAATTTAATGAATAATATTCAAAATGATTTTAAAGCAATTAAGAAATCATGTGATATTGTTATAAATAATGATGGTGATGCTAAACTAATGAGAAGATATTTTGATGAAGGCAAAATAATATGAATACATTTTCAGATACTCATGCTGCAATATATGAAGAGCCTGTCGATGAGAGGATAAGGAAATTTCTAAAGCTAGAGAAGTACTTTATAAAGATTAATGAGCATAAAATTAGGGATACAGTTTATGACTCATATGCTGCTCTTAGTACACTTGTAGATTTGTATCAGACCCTCTCCAGAGCTGAAGTTAAAAGAGAGTTGATAAGAGAAATTGATTTTCATAGATCTAGGTACCAAGAATATATCAAACTAGAAAACTCAGATAAAATAAAGCTAAACTCAATAATGGAAAAACAAACAGTAATATTAAGCACCCTTCATAATTTAAAGTCAAACTATTTAACTGATTTACATACGGATGAGCTATTCCAATATTCTGTAAAACATCACGATACTTTGTGTTCTGAATTAGATTACTGGCTAACACGAGATTATAGTTACAGGCTCAATCAACTAAACCTCTGGCTTGAACTAATAAAGCCAATTGAAAGTTCAGTGTACTTTTGTCTTGATATACTTAGAAAAAGTTCCGAAACAAGAGAAAACTGCGCAAAGAATGGTATGTATATTTTAAAACTAGATTCAGAGAAAAAAATAAAATTACTCAGAATTACTATGCATTCGGATAATTATTTTTTTCCCAGAGTGAGTGTCGGACCACAGAGGGCGACGATTTCATTTATGACATTAAATGATATGAATAAATTTATTCAAATAAAGGATGATATTAATTTTGTGATTGATCTTTGCTATATATAATCAAATTAACTTTATACCTGCTAGCCCAAAGCCATTATTATTGATTGACTCAGATAAATCATTTCCGAGTGAACATACTCCTCCCAGCGCAAGGGTTGGCATAAATGATTCATGAGATAAGTCAGAAAAACTTGTCCAGCCCAAAGGAGTAGTGCCATAATATGCACTAAGAACTGGTGATATCAATATAAAATCAAAAAGCTTAGTGTTTGATAGATTTATCTCTCTATGATTATGGCATGAGGCAGAATAGATGTATCTGTGACTTTTCTTTTCAGGAATAAATTCTTCTATATACTTACTCTTGTAATGGATACCATGAAATGTATCATTCCAGTTAATATTATGAGGATAATCAACTATTAACTGACCAGCATAATTATTCTTGATTAATATCGACTGAATCCCATTTTTGTAATCTTTATAAGAAACATCCCTTAACCTTACATGACTATATAAATTTATTTTTTCCATATTAGTATCGATAATACTCTCAGATGAGAGAATTTTAAGAACTCTTGGTATTTTAAGGGTGTTAAGTATTCGATTATGAGTAGGGAGAATTTTATGTGTTGATTTATAGTCAAAAAAAACAATATCACGGTTTTCATTAGATTCGATACTCCCAGTAAATCTTGATACATAGTAAATATAAATAGTTATAATAGTGTCTTCATAATTATGCTTTATGGTACTTATAAACTTAAACTTATCTATATCTATATTCAGCTCTTCTTTAAGTTCTCTTATTAGACACTCAGAATTTGTCTCGAGATCTTTTTTTTTACCTCCAGGAAATTCTATAGCGTCCATATATGGAGTTTTATTTCTTTTTAGACAAACGAAAGAAGAGTTAATCCTTATTAATCCTACTGAGATATCTACACTCTTATGATTCATAGCTATGATTTATATTCTGAATTTATACGAATATACTCATAGGATAAATCAGAAAAATATATACTTTGTGAATATGAACCACTATTAAGATCTAATTTTAGTTCAATCGATTTTTTTATCATCGATTTTTTAAGTTTGGAGTCATTAGTCTCTACAGAGACACCATTTTTAAAGCATAAAATATTATTAATATATAAATTTACCTTATTTGGATTGATATACTTAGAGTTTATAGATCCAAGACTTGCTATTATTCTCCCCCAATTTGAATCTTGTCCGAACATCGCCGTCTTCACCAGTAACGAATTTGAAACCCTTTTTAATATCTCTTGAGCTAGAAGCAGATTTTTGGAATTGACTACAGTCAGTTTTATTATTTTCGTCGCTCCCTCACCATCTTTTACAATTAGTGATGATAATCTAATAAAAAAGTCTGTTGCAAAAGATAAAAATTTATTTTCAACAGACTTCTTTTTGAGATCTAACTGAAGGTCGCCATATGATGAAAATACAACAGTATCATTTGTAGACATATCACCATCAACAGAAATACTGTTGAAAGACAAAGATGAGCAATATTTAAGATACTTTTTTAATGAAGACTTTGATAATGAAACATTCGTTTCAATAAAACTTAACATTGTTGCCATGTTAGGTTCTATCATTCCGGCACCTTTACATATTCCTCTAAATGTAATCTTCTTTTTCCCAATATAGTATGATTTCGAAATATATTTTGGGTATTTATCAGTAGTCATAATGGCTGAGGCTGCATTTTTCAGGTTAGTATAATTATCAAAGCTACTCATAGAAATAGATTTAAGTATTGGTCTAATGGGGAGTTGTTCACCAATAACACCAGTAGACATAATTAATATCTCGTGGGATGAACAGCCTAACTTTTTTGCTAAAGCAGCGAGGATTTTATACGTGTTTTCCATGCCTTTTTTACCTGTACATGCGTTCGCATTACCAGAGTTGATAAAGATATACAGTATCTTTGATGATTTAATATTTTTTCTGGAGACAACAACTGGTGCTGCAGCGAAAATATTTTGAGTTGATATCATTTCTGATTTACTTCCATGAGGCAGCTTAATTAATAAACCATCAGGCTGGTTCTTTTTTATACCAAGTTCTAGTGTTATGAATTGAGATGTCATTATAGTTTTCCGCAACATTGCTTGAATTTAAGATTAGTTACAGGACATCTTTTATTTCTTGGTATATCGCTTGCAGCATTGTTTAGTAAACATAAGGGATTATCGGTTTTTTTTGATATTTCCCTCTCAGGCGATTTTGTCTGTACACTTTTAGTATAATTCTCAATCTTAATTCTGCAGCATATCTTTAATATTTCTCTCGTGATATCCATCAGCATAGCGTTAAACATTTCAAATGATTCTCTTTTGTACTCGTTTTTGGGATTTTTTTGAGCATAGCCTCTTAAGCCAATGGATTGTCTCAGATAATCCATTGAATTGAGATGGTTTCTATATTCTTCATCAATTACAGCGAGTGAAATATTTTTGATGAGATCGTTATATTCTTCAGAAGAAATTGTAGCTGTTACACTCTCTATTTTTTCTACTAATGCGTCTTTTAATCTTTCTTGTAGTTTAGTTTCATTAATCTGATTGTCTTCTACAAATGTATCAAAATCAATATCAATGAGAAAATCAGTTTTTATTTTTTCACTAAGATCAGATAACTTACTATCATTAGAGATTAAATCATCATAATTATTCTGAATGTAATCTTGAGAGTAATTTAAACATAATGTAGATACTAGAGATTCTGCATCGTTACTCAAGATAAAATTTCTTTGTTGATAAATAAGTTTCCTCTGTTCATTTGATATATCATCATACTCAAGTAATGTCTTTCGTATATCAAAGTTATGAGCCTCTACTCTTTTTTGAGCATTCTCGATAGATTTAGAAACCCACTTGTGCTCTATGGCTTCACCTTCTTCCATACCTAATTTTTTCATGATTTCTGAGACTTTATCTGAGGCAAATATTCTCATTAAATTATCCTCTAATGATAAAAAGAAACGTGAAACACCAGGATCCCCTTGTCTACCTGATCTTCCTCTGAGTTGATTATCGATCCTTCTAGACTCATGTCTCTCTGTTCCTATCACATACAAACCACCTAAGGATTTAACTTTATTGTTACTATCTGTCCATTCATCAATATTATTATTATTTTTTTTACCGCCTAATACGATATCAGTACCTCTTCCTGCCATGTTCGTTGCAATCGTGATACTGCCAAGAGCTCCTGCATTTTCTATTATTTCTGCTTCTTTTTGATGGTATTTTGCATTGAGTACACTATGAGGGATTTTTTTACTTTTAAGTATTTTAGAAATAGCCTCAGATGCCTCTACAGATGTCGTTCCCACAAGTATTGGTTGTTGAGTCTGATTAATTTCGATAATTTCATCTAATATTCTCTGATACTTCTCTTTTTCAGTTAAAAAGACAAGATCAACCTTATCGTCTCTAATCATCTTTTTGTGAGGTGGTATCTGAATGACTTCTAGATTATAAATTTGATTAAATTCCTCAGCTTCTGTATCAGCTGTTCCAGTCATACCACATATTTTTTTAAACATTCTAAAATAATTTTGAAATGTTATCGATGCATATGTTTGGTTTTCCTGTTTTATACTTACATTTTCTTTGGCTTCTATAGCCTGATGTAAGCCCTCAGACCACCTTCTACCTTCCATCTTCCTTCCTGTAAACTCATCTATAATGACAATTTCATTATTTTCAACAACATAATCTTTATCTTTTTTATAAATTAAATGCGCCTTTAAGCTAGAGTCAATATGACTAAAAAGCTGAATGTTACTTGTACTATAGATATCAGTGGATGATTCGATAAGTTTATTTGATAGCAAAAGGTCCTCAATAACTGATTGTCCCAACTCTGTTAGAGAAACCGACTTTTGTTTTTCTTCGACACTGTAATAGTCATCATTTTTACCAGATAGGAATTTATTTATGACTTTATTTATCGATAAGTATGTTTTATTGATCTTATTATTAGATCCAGAGATAATCAAAGGTGTTCTGGCTTCGTCTATGAGAACAGAATCAACTTCATCTATAATTGCATAATTTAAAGATGTTTGACATTTGTTATCATTAGAGAAAGCCATGTTGTCCCTCAAATAATCAAATCCTAACTCATTATTAGTTCCATAGATAATATCTGATCTATAAATAGCCATTCTCTTATCAGGTGGTATCATGCTGTTTATAAATCCTACAGATAGTCCCAAGAACTCATATATTACACCCATCCATTTTGAATCACGTTCTGCTAAATAATCATTTACAGTAACAATGTATACGGGATCACCTGTTAAAGAATTCAAGTACGCAGGCAGAGTACTTACTAAAGTCTTTCCTTCGCCTGTTTTCATCTCGCTTATTTTTCCTTCATGTAATGCTATACCGCCAAGCAACTGTTCGTCAAAATGTCTCAGTCCGAGCGTCCTCTTTGAGGCTTCCCTTACAATAGCAAAAGCGTCGACTAAAAGATCATCGAGATTATTTGATTTTTTATATCTACTTTTGAGTTCCTGCGTCAGAATTTTTAGCTCGTCATCAGATTTAGATTCATATAGTTTCTCGAGATCATTGATTTTTTTAACTTTAACAGAGTATTCATTGATAACTCTGGTATTTCTACTGCCAAATACTTTTTTTAGGACATTTTCAAACATATTTTATAGATAATGAAATATGGTTTATCATACAATAAATGTATGCTATATGAAAAAAATATCTAATTTTATACCTAATAAAGTAATTGAAAGAAAAGACAATATTAATCGTCTTGACGCTGTACTCAATAATATCCTTACAGAAAGTCTGCGTAAAAACATAAAAGTTATTAACTATTCAGAAACCACAGTAACGATTGAATGTGAAAATAGCTCTGTTGCCAGTGTTATGAAATTTGAAAGAGACAGGTATATTGATATCTTCAAAAATAATGGTATGGAAAATATTCAAGATTTAAAAATTAAAATTAAATAGACTCAGTTATATGAGTAAATAATATTGGGGATTTTTCCTCATCCTCAATAATTACCTGCTCCCATGCATTTTCGTTATTAACCAACTCTCTTAGCAAAAGATTATTCAAATGATGACCAGATTTGAATGCTGAGAATGATCCTATCAGACTATGTCCTAGAAGGTATAAGTCACCGATTGCATCGAGTATTTTGTGTTTTACGAATTCGTCTTTATATCTGAGTCCATCTTCGTTAATGATTTTATAATCGTCTATCACAATTGCATTATTTACACTTCCGCCCAATGCTAGATTATTCTTTCTAAGATTTTCTATATCTTTGGCGAATCCAAAAGTTCTGGCACGACTAACTTGACTGAGGTATGAAATTGTTGAAAAGTCGATAGTTGATGTCTGTGTTTCTTTAGGAAATGAAGGATGATCAAAATCGATCGTGAATGCAACTTTGAAACCATCAAATGGCTCGATTTTAGCCCATTTATCGTTTTGTTTAACTTCAATGTCTTTAGTAATTTTGATGAATTTTTTTGGATGGTTTTGTTCAGTAATACCAGCCGATTGTATCAGAAAAACAAAAGGGCGAGAACTCCCATCCATAATTGGTACTTCGGGACCATTTAATTCAATTATGGCATTATCAATTCCCAGTCCCGCTAAAGCAGATAGAAGGTGCTCGACAGTAGATACTGATGTATCTCCATTAGATATTGTCGTGGATAGTCTTGTGTCATGAACATTTTTTAAAGATGCAGTTATAGGTTTATCCGAGACATCGTTTCTAACGAAAACAATACCCTCATCAGGTCGACCTGGATTGATACGTAGATTTATTTTTTTGCCAGTATGAAGACCAACACCTGTTGCAGTGATACTGCTGGATAATGTTCTTTGTTTTAACATACGCAAATTCTACCAAAATGTGTCAAATCTTACAAATATATTACATTAGACCAAATAACGTCAGTTAAAGTTCTTTTTGGAAGTAATTTGATAATTTTTTGGCGTATTTATCAAAGACTGAGCTTATTTTTGATGTATATTTATTTTTTATTGCCATGGTGCTGAGTTCTTTTTGCCTATAGAGTAGAAGACCCACAGCAGTTGAATATCTTGTTTTGCCTCGAAGATCTTCTAGACCCTTGATTGATTTTGGCGAGCCAATTCTTGATGGTTTTTGGAAGTATGATTCTGCAAATACATCAAGTCCCTCGAGTTTTGCTCCACCACCAGTAAATACCAAACCAGCTCTTATTTTACTGGAGTATCCACTGTTGTTAATCTCATTTTGAATTGCTTCGTAAATCTCATTTACTCTTGCTGATATAATTTGGGATAGAATAGTTTTATTCGTCTCAGTGTCAGGTTTATCTGAGACCGATGGTACCGGTATTTTAATATCCATATTATTGTCTGAAGATACACAACCATATTGAATCTTTATTTCTTCTGCAGCATCTAATGATGTGCATAATATTATCCTAATATCATTAGTTATCATCTGACTTCCTATTGGTATAACCGCAGTGTGCTTTATAGTGCCCTCTGTAAAAATTGCGATATCAGTCGTTCCACATCCAATGTCTATTAAACAAACACCCAAATCACGTTCTTCATTAGACAGTACGGCCTCACTTGATGCTACAGGCTGCAATACATAGTCATCTATCTCGAGCAGGCTATTATTGATACATTTAGTTAAGTTTCTTTTAGCTGTTGATGATGTCGTGATAATATGTACGTTAGCCTCAAGCCTTGCTCCTGCCATTCCAATTGGTTCTCTTATACCTGTCTGTCCATCAATTGTGTAATGCTGCTCTATAGAGTGAAGAATTTCTTGATCCTTCGGAATTTGAATATTTTGAGCATTTGTTAAAACCTTTTCCTTGTCTTCCGTGGTTACTTCGTCATTAAGAATATTCACTGCGCCATTACCATTATAACTCTGAATGTGATTACCTGCTATTCCAGTAGTTACAGACTGTATATTGCATGTGGACATAGAGCTCGCTTTCTCTTTGGCTCTTCTGATACTAGATACTGTAGCGTCAATCTCTGAAATGATGCCTTTATTGAGGCCTGTGCATGGCTCATTTCCAATTCCAATTATTCTGAGATCCCCTTTATCATCGATATCAGCTACTAAACATAATACTTTGGAGGTCCCTATATCTAAGGCAACAAGAGTGTCGGTACTTTTTGCATTGCTCATTATTGAATATTATATCTCAAATGAACAACTATTTAATAGCAAAACCATTGTAATATCTCATATCAATTGAATTAATTTCTTGATCAAAAGCCTCTACGAGATCATTTAATGAAAGTGCAAGTCTATTCAGATTTAATTCTAAATTTAATCTGTCAGAGATAAGTGTATATTTTGATGTATGTATCCTTACCAATGAATTAAATATTTCAATTCTCTTAATTTTTAAATCAATTTTATTTAGATTTTCAGTGCTTATAGTTAATATCCTTCTAGAATTACTAACATTGTTAGCATTATCCTCAACCACAGGCAACTCGTAAGGGATATTGTCCGACTTTATTATTGATCCATCCCTCATCATTAGCTTGGAATTATAAATAGCAAATGGTTGATGCTGAATGATTTTAATTTTAATCGTTGACGGGAAAGATTTGCTTATTTCCGCGTCTTTAATCCAAATATCTTCTACTATGTATTTTTGGATATTAGATATGTCTAGAGATATTAGATCTTTGCCGTAAATGGTGCTAATAAGATTGTCAATTCTCTGTTGATTATAATTAACATCGTTGGTATTGATGTCTACCTCATCAATTGGGTAATTAAGCATGTCAAGTTTGTACACGCTGAATATGCTTATTACAATAAGAATTATATAAAATTTTTTAGGCATTGATGCCGAGAATTTCTAATATCAGCTGGTAATAACTCAGCCCATATTTTTTTGCTGCTTTTGGCACGAGACTGTGATCAGTCATACCGGGTATTGTATTAATCTCTAATAATTCAATTTTATTATCACTCATAAAAAAATCCACTCTTGCCCATCTTTCACAACCTAAAACGGAAAATGCTTTCAAAACTTGATTGTTTATTTGTTTTAAAATATCCTGATCTAATTCAGGAAATAAGAATTCTGTTTTATCAGATTTATATTTTGCCTCAAAGTCGTAAAAATCATTAGCAGGTACAATTTTAATGATAGGTAGAACTTGATTATTCAATATAGCGGCAGTGTATTCGTCTGCAATTATCTTCCTTTCAATCATATATTCTCTTGAATCTTTATGTTCAGTAAATTTATCAAAATCTTTATTATTTCTAATAAGATAAATATTGTTACTTGAACCCGAACAAGTATCTTTTATAAAAAATTGAGTGCCAAATATGGTAACTAAATCATTATATTCCTGGTCCTTATAAATGATAAATTCTGGAGTACTCAAACCATTCTTTACCCATTCTAATTTTGACAGATACTTATTAAAAGATAATTCTGATGCATGCGAATTAGAACCGCAATAGTGAACATCTAAAGATTCTAGATATTTTTGAACTTTACCATCTTCACCACCTTCGCCATGAATAAGATTTAAGACAGTATGAATATGATTTTCTAATATGAATTTTTTTAAATCATCAAATGAGTCTGTTTTCATATCATACATAAACGTATCATGCCCATTTTGAGTTAATGAATTATAGACGTCGTGAGCACTCTTTAGTGAAATCAATCTCTCATTCGACCAACCACCTCCTAATATACAGATATTTTTACGTTCATTCATTTGATTATAATAACTTCTTCTTCGAGTTTGATTTTATATTTTTCTAATACTTTCTCTTTTACATTATTAATTAAATTAATGAAATCCTCAGCTGTTCCATTTCCATCATTAATAAAATAATTTGAATGTTTTTTTGATATAGAAATACCACCTACACGTGATCCTTTCAAATCAGCTTTTTCAATGAGTCTAGCTGCAAAATCATTTGAAGGATTTTTAAAAATACATCCACAAGATAACTCATTTGTAGGCTGACTTTGTCTTCGTTTAATCTCCAATTCATTTAAAATTTTACTACTAAATATCTCTTGATAATTATGAAGTTTTATAGATGTAATAATTGATTTGTTGTCTATACACGACCTTCTGTAAGAGTATGTTAAATCTTTATCAAATAATACATGATTTATACCATTTTTATCTAATAGCTCAATACAATACACTAAGGGCATAATCTCTTTCTCGAATGCACCAGCATTCATGAATACTGCACCCCCCAGAGTGCCTGGTATTCCATATAAAAACTCATAGCCAGATATTTTGTTGTTATATAAATATCTGGCTAACTTAGTACATGAAACATTGCTAGAACATGAAATATATTTCTCATCATGACTGATAAATTTATCCATTTTTTTTAAACTTACGATTGTTCCATCAAAATAGTCTGTTGCGAAGCAAATATTAGATCCATTACCAATATATAATGGATTCTTTTTCATTACATTTTTAAGATCATCCTGATCTGAAGGACAAACATACTCTCTGCAATGTCCTCCAAGGCCAATTGTAGTAATATTTTTTAGTGGATAATTCTTATTTACTATCATTATTCTTTAGGGTATCTAATATATTTTTGATATCCCCAGCTCCTTGCAGTAATAAAACAGTATTATCATAATTCAATTGTTTTAATTCATTAATGGTGCTATTGATTGACCTGCAATAAATTTTTTTTTTATTTTTTAGTTTTGAAAATAGAAATTGTGAGTCGAATGAATTATTTTTTTCACCTGCAGAATATGTTGGTAGTAAGACTACTTGATCAACTTCTTTGATAATATCAATAAATGATTTCCAGTACGCTTTTGTTCTTGAGAACCTGTGAGGCTGAAAAACCATAATAATTTGTTTTTTGTTATATATTTTTCTGATAGTTTTGATTGTTGATTCAATCTCAGTTGGATGATGTCCGTAATCATCGATAATAATAGGCTTATAATCATTCAATGTAATGTCAGTATACACATCAAATCTCCTGCTAGCTCCATGAAAGCTCTTTAATGACTTCACGGCTTTTGATATCGGTATGTTAAGATATAGACACACAGAAATGGCAGCGAGTATGTTATATACATTATGTATTCCAAGTAGATAAGTAATAACTGTATGGCAAGAATCATTATAAATGATTTTAAAACTCATCTGTCCTTCTGAGTAATATACGTCAGCAGCTCTTAAGTTATTTTTTTTATGAAATCCGTAGCAAAAAATACCTCTATTGATCTTGTTCAATAGTTTAATCGAGTTATTGTCGTCTCCATTGAGGAAAATTTTCCCATAGAATGGTATAGAGTTTATAAAGCTGAGCATTGATTTCTCAAGATTTATATATTTATTGTCATAGTTCTCCAAGTGCTCTTTATCTAGGTTAGTTAGTATTACTAAGTGTGGTTTTAAAATAGCAAAACTTGGGTCACTTTCATCTGTCTCTGTGACCAGGTAATCACTGTTACCTAATTTAACATGCGGATCATCAGTCTTAAGTTTTCCTCCAATTAGATATGTAGGATCCAGTTTGTTCTCATACATAATATGACTTAGTAAACTAGTAGTTGTAGTCTTACCATGTGAACCAGTTATTGATATTCCATATTTCAATCTCATTAATTCTGAGAGTATTTCCATACGACTCAAAACAGTAAAACCTTGATTAAGAGCATATTTCAGCTCTACATTATTTTTTTTTATCGCATTAGAGAAAACAACAATATCATCTTGATGTATATTCTTTGAATCATGACCTATGGATATTTTGATTTTCAGAAGACGTAACCTGTCAATTTCATTACTAGAGCAAATATCTGAACCTCTGACTCTAAATCCCATATTATGAAGCAGTTCTGCAATACCCATCATGCCTGCTCCTCCTATACCAATTAAAAAAAATGATTTATTTTTTAGGTGTTGTGTAATCGAATTCTTCATTAAGTTCAGGAATTTTACCTAGAATTATAGCACTGGAATCCTCAGGAAAAAGATTTTTACTATTCTTTGCTAATTCTGCTAACCAATCTTGATTATTATAAAGCTCAGACAAAGTTACAGTTAATTTTTCTGCGAAGGTACTATCCTCTTTGATAATAATTGCAGCATTATTATCCACAAGATATTTTGCGTTGAGGTACTGATGATTATCAGTAGCATACAAAAAAGGTACCAAGATAGCTGTTCTTCCTGATTTAGAAATTTCACTAATTGTCATTGATCCAGCTCTCGATATAATAATATCTGACCAATTATATAATGTATCCATATTGTTCGAGAATTCAATTACTTCCGCTTGGCAGAAATTATTACCATAATTTTCTTTAACTGACTGACTGTTATCTTTGCCTGAAATATGTTTGATTTTAAACTTACTTCCAGGTGAGCGGAAGTGTATGCATTGAGGAATTGTATTATTAAAAAATCTTGCGCCCTGGCTTCCTCCAATTACTAGAATATTCAAAATTTCTTTTCTCTTACAGTAATTTGAATCTGGAGTTGTTATTTCAGAGAAATTGTCATTGATGGGGTTGCCAGATGTGATAACTCTCTCCCTTGTTGTAAAAGTATTAGGAAATGTCTCAAATGTTAATCTTGATAACATTTTATTAATCTTGTTTGCAGTACCGGGAACAGAATTTGACTCATGAACATATATAGGTACTCTCATAATAAAGGCAGCAATGGATACAGGGACTGTTATGTATCCACCGAAACCTAAAACAAAGATTGGTTTTTCTCGTTTTATTATTAATAAACTATAAAAAATTGACCTTACTGTATTAGTAAGACCTTTAATAGTCTCCCATATACGCTTCCCTCTTATGCCAGTAGAGTTGATGTATATAATTTTATATGACTCATCCTTAAGTATTAAATTCTCTATTCCAGATTTCGTTCCAATCCAAGTTACACTGTAACCTCTCTGGGCTAGTTTTTCAGAGATATTTTTTGCTGGGATTACATGACCACCTGTACCACTTGCAACAATTAGTATATTTTTTTTCATATTTAGCTTTTATAGGTAGCTTGACTAAACATTTGTTTATTTTCAATTTGAATCCTGATTAAGATTCCGATGTACGTAAACATTAATAGTAAATTTGTACCCCCATAGCTTATAAATGGTAAGCCCATACCTTTTGTTGGAAACAAACCTATATTAACTAGTATATGGATTATAGTTTGTATCAACATTAATAATACGATAGATAAAATAATGTTTGATGAAAACTCAGATATCTTTGAGGTCCTTCTGTAGAAAACGAATATTCTAGAGTAGAGAACTGTATATAGAATCAGTAACATCAGTAAGAAAATAAAGCCTAGCTCCTCACCAATTATTGCTAATATAAAGTCATTGTATTGCTCTGGAAGATAAAAAAGCTTTTGCATGCTTGATCCAAGCCCTTGTCCAAAAAAACCTCCAGATGCAAGAGCTATCTGTGAGGCAATAATCTGATATCCACTGCCTTGTGGATCACTCCATGGGTCGATAAAAGCTACTAATCTTTGTATTCTGTATGGATATAACAAAACAAGTAATATTATCGGCAATAATGCGAATGATAATATTTTTAATATATTTGAGAGTTTGAGATTATTTAAGAATGAAAAAACAATAAATGTTAGAAATAATAGAATCATACTTCCAAAATCTCTCTGTGAGACAATTACTAGCATTAATATTGATAAAAAAATGAATATCTTGAGGTAATTTCTATTGAAATTATTTCTTGTTATATACCCTGATAGCCAAATAAAGAAAAAAAGTCTAGATACTTCAGAAATTTGTAAAGTAAAAACCCCTAAATTAATCCACCTTGTTGCACCATTTATGGTTAAACCAAGACCTGGTATATGTACTAAAAGAGATAACATAACACTGGCAATCAAAAAATATTGCCCATAATCAAAGTAAAATTTCATTTTAATACGAGCAACTACATATAAGACAAGCACACCAAGAAATATGAAAATAAGATGTTTTTTAAGAAAAAAAAGTGGATTAGAAAATTTAGCAGCAGCAAAATCAATTGTAGATGAGGCAACCATTACAAGACCAATAAGGATCAGGCTCGTAACACAAGCTATAAACAAAGAATCAAGTCCTCTGTTATCAAAAGAATTTAATAGCTTTTTAATCTTACTGGCTAGCATAATTCATTACTATGTTTTTAAAATGACCTCCTCTATGCTCATAGTTATCATACATGTAATAGCTCGACGTGCCAGGTGACATCAATACAGTATCGCCTGGGGACATTATAGTAAAAATATGATCTGTAGCTAAATCGAGAGTATCAAAACATATCTTTTTTACATCAACTGTTAGCTCTTCAAAAAGATAATCTTTATTCTCACCTATAATCACAAGAAGCTTAACTTTATTGTTTATTATTTCAATAAGCATCTTGTATGACATTTCTTTTTTATCACCACCCATTATGAGAATAATGTTTCCATTTACTGATTTAAGAGCATTTAGTGTAGATTCTGCATTGGTTGATTTAGAGTCATTAATAAATTTTGTCCCATTAATAGATATGAATTCCTCAACCCTATGTTGCATAAGATTACGTTTAGAGAATGCTGACATTATATTTTCCAATGGTAAATTGAGGATGTTCATGATAGCGAGACAAGCACATAGGTTTAACGCTTCGTGATAACCAACTATAGGATAGTGAGTTTGTTGAAAAATGATATTGTTATGAGTGACTGACAATTGATTAATCTTAGCTTTATTTACTAAAAAATCTTTATCCTTAACCTCAAAATTATAATATTTATCCTCGTAATCTAGAGATTTGTTGATTATTTTATACTTAGCATTTTTGAAGATTTTTAACTTAATCTCTAAATACTTATCAAGTGTACCGTGTCTTTCCAGATGATCTGAGGTTAAGTTTAGAATTACAGAAATATAAGCATTCAAATATTTTATATGCTCCAGTTGGTAACTAGATACCTCAAGTATTATATAATCATATTTTGCTTCTAATGATTTGAACACAGAGATACCATTATTGCCACACGCAATAGAGCTTATAGAATTTTCATTGAGAATATCCGAAATGAGACTAACTGTTGAAGTTTTACCATTTGTTCCTGTGACGCATATAAATTTTGTATTCGTCATAGACTGAACTATTTCAATATCAGTTGTTAGCTTACATTGAGAGTTCTCTAGACTTTTTAGCAGCTTATCTGATGGCGAAATACCTGGACTTACAATAGCATAATCTATTTTGTTTAAATCAATTTTCTTGTCATTACACTCTACTAAATTATTGTCAATATTTAAGATATTATGTGTTGTTAACGATGTGAAAGAAATATTATTTTTTTTAAAAAAATTAGCACAATGGTTATAAGTAACACCCTCACCTATAATCAGAAAAGATGATTGTATTACATTCATCTAATCTTTAGTGTTGATAGTGCTATGAGAACTAAAATAAATGTTATTATCCAAAATCTAATAATTATTTTAGGCTCAGACAAACCTGACAGCTCATAATGATGATGAAGCGGCGCCATTTTGAAAACCCTTTTTCCACCCCTAAATTTAAATGAAGAAACTTGTATGATTACGGAAAAAACTTCTGCTATAAATATCCCGCTCATAATTGCGAATGCTAGTTCTTGTTTAAGAATTATCGCCAGTAGACCAAGTGAACTACCCAAAGATAAAGACCCACAATCGCCCATGAATATCTCTGCAGGATAAGAATTAAACCATAAGAAACCCAAGCCGGCACCAACCAATGATGCAGCGAAGATTGCTGTCTCTCCCGATCCTTCTATATATGGAATAAGTAAATATTCAGATATATTAGTGTTTCCGTGAACATATGAAAAAATTACAAAAGCAGAGGCTATTAATATACAAGGAAGTATCGCTAAACCATCTAATCCATCAGTCAAATTAACGGCATTTGATGATCCAACTAATATAAAGATTGTCCATGGAACAAATAATACACCCAGATAAAAACTGTGATCTTTAAGGAACGGCATTATAGATGCAATTTTTCCTGTCTCTAGAAATGTATATAGATAAACTGTTATTATTGACGCAAAAAGAATTTGAAAGAACAGTTTGACACGACCTTTAATTCCGTCGCTACGTTGCTCAACTAATTTTTTATAATCATCATAAAAACCAATGACACCAAAACTTAAAATACAAAACAATAATAACGAAATATATTGATTTTCTAAATCAGACCACAAAAGTGTTGAAATAACAACTGATAAGATAATTAGAAGTCCTCCCATAGTCGGAGTAGTATTTTTTTCATCTAGATGACTCTTTGGTCCGTCTTGTCTAATAGATTGATAAAATTGTTTATTTTTAAGGAATGATATTATATAAGGCCCAAGTATGAGAGAAATAACGAGTGAGGTTAATGCTCCCATTACTATCCTTAAAGTCAAATATTGGAAAACATTAAATCCTGAATAAAATTGAGATAAATATTCGAACAAGTTTAGAAGCATTTCTTATTTTAAACCTTTTACAATCAAATCAAAATTCATGTATCTAGAAGCTTTAATTAATATAACAGTATTTTTACTCGATAGTTTACGTACATGATCAGTCAACTTCTTAATTTCTTTATATACAAAACATCGATCTCCAAATGAGGACTTAGCTTCATCTTCATACCTACCCATATAAAATAGATATTTTATCTTATATTCTCTTGCTAACTTAAAAATCGCAATATGATGCTCTAGAGAACTCTCGCCGAGTTCACCCATATCACCCATCACAAATATCTTATCTTGATTGAACTGTTTCAATTGTTTAAGAGACGATTTCATGGATTCTGGATTTGCATTATACGAATCGTCTATGATGATTGAACCAGCTGATGACACATAATGGAAAAATCTCCCCTTAACGCCTTTGTATGATTTTATCCCATTCTTCACATCATTGATACTTGCACCTGCCTCCATTGATAGAGCCATACTAAACAATATATTTATTGGTAAGATACCCAAAACCTCCTCTTTTCTTATCCTAATTTCACCTTTATTTGATGAAAATGTGTAGGAGTCATTATCATTGGACTTGATATAGTAATCAGCGCGGTCATTTAAAGATAAAGTTGTTATTTTTCTTCCCTTATTTAGATTTTTCCACCTATCATAGTTTTTATCATCTGCATTAAGTATTACATGTGATGTATTCGGATGAGAGAATATTTCTTCTTTAGTCTGGATGAGATTGTTAATTGAACCAAAAGATTCCATGTGTGCCTCAGAAATATTTAATAATGTTGTCATGTCTGGCTCGCAAATATTAACCAATGTACTTATATCATTTTTTTTACTTGCACCTAATTCATAAATACATTTTTGTGGCTCTTCTGATGACGCAATTTGTAAAATTGATAATGGTAAGCCAATCTGATTGTTATAATTGCCAATAGTCGTACTTATGGAATATGACTGACTTAATATTTCTGCAGTCAATTTAGTAACTGATGTTTTACCATTCGTGCCTGTAATACCAATTGTAAATGGTGATCCAATGTATTTTCTATATTTATGTGCGATTATTCCCAGTGACTCGACGGTATCATTGCATATTATATATGGCACTGGCAATCCTGATAGCTTCCTCGATTTTTCACATAATACTGCTGAAGCACCAAACTCAATAGATTTATTTATAAATGTATGCCCATCATACCTCTGCCCAGGGATTGCTACAAATAAATCACCTTTAGAAACCTTTCTACTGTCGATGACTAAATTATTAATGTAAGCATCATCACCATTGATATCAAGAGAGAGAAAATCAGCAATCTTTGATAAATTAATTTTCATATTTTTCTATGATATTACGCAAATAGTCAATGTCATTATGCTTAATTCTACTATTATTCTCTAGTATGTAATCTTCATTGCCCTTACCCAAAACAAAATTCATTTTATTTTTATTAGAGTTCTTGAATAAATACATCAGGGCTTTTTTTCTAGATTTAATAACTTTTACTTTATAATTATTTTTAATTCCACTATTAATATCCATCATTATTGATTCAAAGCTCTCTGTGCGAGAATTATCTTCTGTGAGAATTATATCCGATGAATATTTATCAACTATTTCTCCCATAATTTTCCTCTTAGATGCATCTCTATCTCCGCCACATCCAAATACAGTTGATATCTGCATATCATTTCGGAATTCTTCAAAGATATCTGAGTATGCTTTTGAGGTGTGCGCGTAGTCAATTACAAAAACTCCTTTATTGGTTGTTTTAATGATTTGTCTTCGACCGTTCAGCGGTTTCAATTTCATGATAGCATCAGTTATATTAGATGTATTAAATTTCTCAAGCATCATAATTGCTACTATCATCTTTAAACTATATATATTGATGAACTTTAGTTTATTAATATTTATCTTCAAACTCATTTCGAGGAATCTTTTTCTGTTAACTTTATTCTTTGATATATAAAAAATATTACTCGACTTAAAATTATTCTCATCAATCACTTTCAAGTATTTAGAGTCATAATTGAGAATGGAGTTTATACTTTGATTTATAATTTTTAATTTTGATTTTATATAATTTTTTAGGGATTTATGATAATCAATATGGTCTTTATCTATATTTGTTATAAGAGCATAATCAAGAGTAATTCCTTTAATTCTTCCTTGATGTAGGCCTTGAGATGAACACTCTATAATAATGTAATGGCACCCTTGTGATCTAAACCTTAAAAGACTTCTGTAAATAATGTCAATTGGAGGTGTTGTATAATCATTTTTGAGCAAATATGGATAGACTCCAATCCCTTCGCTAGAAATTACACCTATTTTTTTATCTTGTGCTTTTAATGCTTGTGCTAAGAATAATGTTGTTGATGTTTTACCATTTGTGCCTGTAATTCCTATTATACATGGTTTTAAGTTGGATTCTTTGTGATAATCGTATTTTAGCAATTTAATAAATAAATAATCTAAATCTTTTATTATCAGGTAAGGAATACAACTATTAATATCTTTCCTATTTATATGATGTGATGTGATAAATGCTGAGGCTCCCTTCTTTATTGCATCTTGAATATTTTTAAGATTTTGGAAAAAATCACTATGAAGAGAAATAAATATCTGATTTTTTTTTATTCTCCTAGAATCTACTGCAAACCTATCAGATAAGTATTTTTCGTTCTTGGTATTGCATAAAATGAATTTTACACATAAATTTAGCTTATCGTGTTCCTGCATATTTTGTTTCGTCAATAATCCGCATAGTGTGTTGTAAGAATTCCCCAAAAACTGGAGCCGCGTGATAACCACCAGAACCCTCTCTGTCTTTTGGCTGTCTTATAATAACTGCAGCTACGTATTTTGGAAGAGGGTCACCAAGTATTCCAATGAATAAAGCATTGTGTGAGTTTTTGTCGTAATCTCCATTTTTCATAAGTCTCACAGTACCTGTCTTGCCATAGACTGTATAGCCATTAACTGCTGCTTTTTTACCTGTTCCATTTTCAGAATGGACAACGTCCTTCATCATATTTAAAACACTAGAAATATTTTCCTCATCATGTTTTGGTTCTGTATTATTTTTACTGCTCTCACCATTTGAAATGTATTTCAATTGAGTATATTCACCAAAATTAGCTAATTTTGTATACGCATAGGCTAGATGCATGAGAGAGACTGATAGCCCGTAACCATAACCAATACTTAATTGACGGGATTCTGAGAGGTTATCGACTGATGGAATAGTTCCATTTTTAGAACCCGGTAAATTTAAAAATAATGATTGTCCAAAACCAAACTCGTCTAAACTTGTAATCAATTGTTTTTTAGAGAGTCTATGAGCTATTTTGGCTGCTCCGATGTTACTGGACAAACTAATTATATCTCTAATAGAAACTTCACCTAAATACTTCCAATCTTTAATCACTCGGTTATCTACTTCAATAAGCCCTGGCGCAGTGTTTATAGTTGTTTTATCATCAATAATATTATTTTGAAGTCCTGCATATACTATCAAGGGCTTAATTGTAGATCCCGGTTCAATTAAGTCATAAATAACTCTATTTTTTATTTTATGTCCCTTATAAGTCTTTCTTTCATCAGGGTCAAACGATGGATAGTTAGCCATCGTTAAAATATTACCACTTGAAGTTTCTACGAGTACTATAGATCCACTTTCCGCTTCTGATTTATGAATATATTTTTTAAGCACATCGTATGCAATTATTTGAAGCTTTTTATCAAGTGTAAGTATAATATTGTCACCTGAATGTGGCTTTTGTGAAACTTCTAGTGTTTCAATAACCCTTCCAATGTTGTCTCTCTTAATTATCTTGGAACCATCTCTAGGAATTAGTGTATTATTTTTTATCAACTCGATACCCTCTTGTCCGATATCATCAACATCAGTAAATCCAAGTATATTAGCAAATGCCTCACCGCCCAGATATGTTCTTTTGTTTTCATTTATAAAATATATATTTGGATTTGAAAGTTTACTAACTTGTTCATAGACGTGTTTTGATGTGTGCCTCTTTAAATAGTATTCTCTCTTATTCTTATTCCTTGATATAGTTTTCTTTATATTTGCAACTGGTACTTTTAATATATTGGCTAATTCTCTTAATATAGGATCACTTTTTTTATTGTTTAATTTATTTGGATTTATACATAATGTCTTTGACGGAAGTGACATAGCTAAAACATTTTTATTTCTATCGTAAATTATACCTCTTTGTGCTTTTATAATTTGACTTTGTATTTGTCTCTTTTTAGCTTCAGTGAAAATATTATGTTTACAAGTCAATGTATTGAAATAAAAACAATCGGTCCCTTTTACTTGTAGGAGGAACAATCTTGCCATTATTATAATTAATAAAGCAAAGGCTGCTGTTACAAATACCAGCAGCCTCCACCTCTCTGATTTGATGTTACTATTAATCGGCTTGTTGTCTTAAAAATGCTGGTATATCAAGAGATGTCTGATCCTCCTGATTATTTACATTGACTTGAGGAATCGTATCATTATTGATATTTGTTCCAGTCATACCCGCATGGCTTTGACTGCCAATTGAACTTTGATCTTCAAATGAAGCGTCCATACTTGTTGACTCAGACGATTTGCTTTGAGCAAAACCTGTGGCTATTATAGTGACTCTGAGATCTCCGATGTTATCATCTTCTTTAATGCATCCTGTGATGATCTTAGCATCTTCATTAGCAATCTCTCGTATCTTACTTCCAATCACTTCAAACTCATCTGTGGTTAAGTCTGAGCCTGATGTAATATTTACTAAAACACCACTGGCACCTTGCAAATCAATATTATCAAGCAACGGACTGCTAAGTGCGGCTGTTACTGCCTCCTCAGCCCTCTTCTCTCCAGAGGATACACCAGAACCCATCATGGCTTTCCCCATGCCTGACATAACTGTTTTTACGTCTGCAAAGTCAACGTTCATGAAACCTCTTATGGTTATTATTTCTGTTATACCTTTCACAGCTCCTCTTAAAACATCGTTCGCATTCTCAAATGATGAAAATATTGACTCGTTACCTCCATAAACCTCCTTAAGTTTCGAATTTGGAATAACGATCAGAGAATCAACCCACTGTTCAAGGTTATTAATGCCCTCTTGTGCATTTGACATTCTCTCAGGCCCCTCAAAATCAAATGGTTTTGTGACCACAGCGACTGTTAGAATGCCTAAGTCTCGAGCTATCTGAGCTATTACTGGTGCAGCGCCTGTCCCTGTGCCTCCACCCATCCCAGCAGCGATGAAAAGCATATCAGCACCCTCGATAGACTCTCTGAGGGTTTCACTCGCTTCAAGTGCTGCCTGTTTTCCTTTTTCTGGATCAGCTCCTGCGCCCAATCCCTTCGTAATCTCTGATCCTATTTGAACTGTTGTAGCTCCATTTACATCACGTAATGCTTGTACATCAGTATTTGCAATTAAAAAATCTGCCCCATGTATTTGAGATTTTAGCATCGAGATGATTGCGTTGCCGCCACCACCTCCAACACCAATGACTTTAATAACTGCGTTTTGATTGTAATTATTTACTATTTCAAACATGGTGTCCTCCTAATATTCAACTTTCATGATTAAAATTCTATCTTTTGTGGGTAGCTGCATATTTAATGCCTTCCCTAAACTATTTTTTTGAAGTTTCCTGTCTGTTATTTCAGTTTTATTATTAAGTAATTGCCTATATGACTCTGATAAATAGAATAGTTTCTTTTCATTATTTGAAATTTCTATATTTAAAACCCTGTTTTGGTACTTTATGAAAATCACACCAAATGCAGACGCAGTTATCAAAATAATCAATAGCAAAGTTGAAGTAATATTCATTACTGCTTCTCCAGGACATTGATTTTAGCTGATCTTGATCTTGGATTTGCGTCTATCTCTGTTTTAGATGGTTTTATTTTCTTAATTATATTGAACATTTTTTTCATAAAATCATTTTTTATTGGCATCTTTCTTGGTGTAGATAAGTTACGATCTGAATAGAAAAGAAAGTCTTTTATTACTCTCTCCTCTAAAGAGTGGTATGAGATTAGGACTAGTCTACCTTTTGGGGCAAGAATATCGTAGGACTTTTCTAGGATATCTCTTAAAACATCTAATTCTTTGTTTACATATATCCTTAATGCTTGAAATGATCTAGTTGCATTATGTTTATTTTTATCATTTACTAATACGGATCTATTGATAATATTCACCAAATCAAAAGTATTTACAATCGGACTGTTTTCTCTGGACTTAACAATATTCTTAGCAATTCTTTTTGAAAACCTTTCTTGACCGTATACTCTCAGTATTCGCTCAATTTCTCTCTCGGATAATTCATTCAGATAATCTGAAACTTTTTTTCCACCAGATTTATCAAATCTCATATCAAGTGGTGCATTTTGACTAAAGCTGAAACCTCGCTCGGCATTATCGAGATGAACTGAAGAAACTCCTAGATCGAACAAAATCCCATTTACAGAACCATAAATATTCCATGTCTGTGTGTATTCATCAAGAGAAGAGAAACATCCATGTTTAAGGGTAAACCTCTTCTCTCTTGCAAGCTCTCTCTGATTAAATTCAATTGCTTCGATGTCTTTATCTATTGCATATACTTGAGAGTCTTCTGTAGTGTCAGCTAAAATTTGTCTAGTATGACCACCATATCCAAGAGTAGCATCTATGTATATCCCGTGTTTATCTGTGATTAACTGATTAACAGATTCTTGTTTCATAACAGGAATATGAAGATTCAAATTATTCATTTCCTCGATACTCCCTTATATGCTCATAAGCCAATTTTATTTTAGTAAATATTCTATTCGATTCATCACTATCATTATTTTTATCTGGGTGATACTTAGATGCTAGTTTTCTGAAGGCAAGCTTAATTACAGACATATCATCATTTACGTTAACACCGAGTATTTTATAGTTATTTATCATATGCTTATGTCACTTAACGCCTCAGCATCATCAGATGATGTAACTTCCTCACGCCACTTTTCAACATTCTGGCTCCATGTACCCTGATCCCATATTTCAAACTTTTCACCTTGGCCTATCAGGATTACTTTTTTGGTTAATGACGCGTACTCACGAAGAGGTTTGGAAATTAGGATTCTTCCATTTGAGTCAACATCAATATCCTCTGCATGACCAACTAGGAGTCTTTGTATTCTGCGAGCATTTTTATTAAAGGAGGGTAACTTGCTGATTTTATCTTGAATTTTAGACCAAAAATTCGAAGGGTATAGAAGCAAACACTTTTCTTCTGTATCTATGGTAATTACCATTGCACCCTTCACTAAACCAATTATGTTGTCACGATACTTCACAGGAATGCCTAATCTCCCTTTAGAATCGAGACTAAGATTGTGTATACCTTTAAAAAGATTCTCCATTATTCTCCACAAAATTACAAATAATGCCATTTATCAACACTATATGCCTTATTTTTGATATATGCAAGCATATAAATAGCTAAATTGATGATTTTATTAGATTACTCTATTCTAATTAATAATATAATTATCAATAGTTTACGAGTGAAATTTGAAAGTGAGAGCTAGTTGATAAGCCGGGTTCTGTCGTGTACAGCCATTTATCTTGAGTCATTGTCGCCAATAACTTCTTAGCAGCAACCATGTGATTATATCGGGATGAAATCACAAATTTGCCTTGCTCCAAGCGGGGTTTACTTATGCCTGCTTCGTTACCTCAGCAGCGGTAGGCTCTTACTCTACCTTTTCACCCTTACCTACTTATAAGGCGGTTATTTTCTGCAGCACTTTCCGAAACTCGCGTTTCCCAGGTGTTACCTGGCGCTTCAATCCCTGGAGCCCGGACTTTCCTCTATGCCTTCACATAGCGACCGTATAACTAACTCTCATAGGTATTATAGGAATTACATTAAACTTATCAATCTATTTTCTGGCTATTAGATAAGCCACCCACGCAGGATCTGCATCGCACTTTGTGACCTTGTAAAATCTCTCTGTTTCTTCATCCTTTTCCTCGTCCCAACCCTGCATATAGACATCTACATATCTGAATCCAGCCTCTTTTAGACACTCTTGGATTTCAGGCAACATCCATAGTCTCCAAGTGTAACTAAATGCTCTGTTTTTTTTTGTTTTATCTGGAAATTCAAAATGAATATAACATTGGATTTCATGTGTTATCGGGTTAAATGAGGATTGATCCCAAACATAAGTGAAGTTCTTATGTTTAGTTCTCTCCTCCAAAAGCTGGTGCGCCTCATATCCACCAAATGCATCTAACATGAATACCCCTCTCTTTTTAAGTTGGCTATATGCATTAGTAAAATACTTTATGAGTTTTTGTCTATCTTTGAAAACAAAATAGCTAAAATTAGTGGCAAGAATACAATCTACCGTATCTGCCTTGAATTTTGATGAGTCACCATATCGTATTTTCATTCTGGAACGTTGCTCGTTATCTAATTTTCTTACAGCAGTATGTTTTGCTGCGTTAATCATCCTTCTATCAAGGTCTACAGAAATAGATGTATTTTCTTTATGGTCCTTAACCCACTCTGCTGAGATTAATGCCGATGCACAAAAATCTTCTCTTAAACTCCTACACTTCGTATTGTAATATTTTCTGAACATCTTTTTAATGAAGCTTACTTCGAATTCTGGACATTGAACAGACTCTTCATAAAGTCTATCTATATTGGCTTTACGAGCAGTTAATTTTTCTTTCTTCATTTTTACTCTTGTAATTGAAATTTTTAATATTTTGTAATGGTTGATTAGAATTTATCACTAAATGTAAAAATTTTCGCCATTTTTTTGCATAGCATGTTCCCTTATAAAGGTTTGTTAGATGTTTAAGTGCATATAACTTATTATGTTGATCCTCTGCGTCTAGTTGGTCTATATATTTGCAGATAACCTTATGCGGAGATAAATTTCTATTAGAGGAAAATATTTTTTTCTCAATATCATTCAAAAACATTGGATCATCATATATCTTTCTTCCTAACATAACTCCTCCGTAAATTGTTAAAAGTTCGCTCATGACATCCATATTTACAATTCCTCCATTGATATAGATTTTTAAATCTGGAAATGTTCTTTTAAGTTTCATTACGTCATCATACCTTAAAGGTGGTACGGATCTATTTTTTCTTGTAGATAAACCGTCTAGAATAGCGTTTCTTGCATGAATATAATAAGTTTTACACCCTGCTTCACTGGTTAATCTAATAAATTTTTTTATGTCATCTAAATTTTGATCAAAACCTAAACCCAACCTCGTCTTAATCGATATCGGTAAATTTGTACATGACTTTATTGATTCAACAAACTCTGAAACTTTATGTGGATTGATTATCTGACAAGCTCCAAAACCTCCTTTGACTACTTTTGCACTCGGACAACCAATATTAAGATTAATCTCATCAAAACCTGATTTTGTCAGTATTTCAGCACATTCAACAAATTTCTTAGAATCATTTCCAGCTATCTGTGCTATAAGCGGATGCTCAGATTTATTAACAGTATAATTCCTAAAATTACCCCTAATTAAAGAGTCTACCGTAATCATTTCAGTGAACAAAATTACATTAGGAGAGATTATTCTAACAAGTTTCCTGAAATATTTATCAGTCCTTCCAACCATTGGTGCCAAGAAAATTTTCATAATTCATTATATAAGTTATCTATTTAAAATTATCAGCTTATAATATTGTAATGTTGGCTAAATTACAAAAATATGATCTGTCTATCGCTGTATTATCAGGTGGAAAATCATCTAGAATGAACTATGAGGATAAGGGTTTAATGAAATATAATGGAATTTCTGTCTTATCTAGGATAGTCAAACTATCATGTAAATACTCTAATGATGTTTTCATTATAGCCAATAATAATATGGAAGATTATGAAAAATTACATCCAAATTTATATTCAGATATATTAGATAACTACCAAGGGCCTCTTTCAGGCATTTATACTGCTTTATCAAAATGTAAAAATAGTTACGTAATTATTTTACCTTGCGATGGCCCCTTTATTAAGGAGGACTATTTTGAAAAACTTATTAATTCTGAAACAGATCAACCTATATTGGTCGCAAAGACTGGAGATAGACTTCAGCCTGTTTATGCCCGTCTGGACGCATCACTTAAGGAGGACTTGAAAGTATTCTTAGAAACAGGAGAGAGAAAAATTGATAAATGGTATACTGCTTGCGGTTATGAGGAAATATTCTTTGAACAAGATGATGAAATGTTTATAAACATCAACTCAAAAGAAGATATAGAAAAAAACAGGTTACTAATAGATAAATTATATGGATAAAAAAAGAATAGCATGGTGTATAACCGGTTCAGGTCACTACCTAAAAGAATCAATTGATTTAATGTTAACTCATAAAAATATAGATTTATATTTAAGTAAAGCAGGAGAAGAAGTTCTTAAATGGTATAATTATGATTTATCTATTTTCAAAAAAAATAAAATTAAAGTTTTTAAGGATGTTACAGCGAGTGCGTCACCTGTAAGCTTATTATACGAATCTGTTTATAAGCTAATTGTTATATCTCCAGCTACATCCAATACAATAGCTTTAATGGCACAAGGTATTTCAGATAGTCTTGTTACAAATATGTTTGCACAAGCTGGTAAATGTGAGGTGATGTCATTAGTTTTTGCATGTGACACAGAGCCCGTTGTAATTACACAAGCACCAAAAAAACTTGTAACATTATATCCAAGAGATATTGACCTCAAAAACTATAAAGCTCTTAAAAAGTTTAAGAATGTGATTGTTGTAGATAATATTAAATCTCTAAAAAAACATCTTGCAAGATTAGCTAAATGAAAAAGATACTATTCATAACTGGGAAATTAGCAGAGAAAGGTCTTAAAACAGTGGTTGATAGTATAGAGGATAAAAAGTTTTCATATGAAATAAGAAATTTAAATGTAAACGTTGCTGCACTTTTGACTACTGATATGATTGAAAGAAGAATTGGTGATGTAGATGGCTTTGACGAAATAATCATACCTGGAAGAGTAAGGGGGGATATCAAAGTCCTTGAAAGCAAGATAAATAGAAAGATTATTAGAGGGCCTGACGAACTTAAAGACCTACCAATTCTGTTTGGAGCAAAGCCTGTAAAATATGACTTGTCAAAATTTGAAACGTCAATATTTGGAGAAATAACAGATGCTTTAAATATGAGTGTTGACCAAGTCATTGAAAAAGCCGAATTCTTTAGGTCTGAAGGTGCGGATGTAATTGATATTGGTTGTCTACCAAATAAGCATTTTCCTCATCTTGAAGAGATTGTCCAAGAGCTCAAGAAAAGGAATTTTTATGTTAGTATTGACTCACATAATACTGATGAGCTTATCCGTGGTTCGAGAGCAGGTGCTGATTATCTACTGAGCATTAAATCAGAGACATATCATATACTTGAAAATTTAGATTCGTACCCAATCTTGATTCCAACAAATAATAATATTCAAGAATTTTATAAACTGATTAATCGAGCTATAGATGATGAATTAATATTTATTGCTGATCCTATACTTGATCCAATATCATATGGCTTCACAGAAAGTCTAGTGAGATACGTGAACCTCAGAGAGAAATATCCTGATATTCATATTATGATTGGGCTGGGCAATATTACAGAATTAACACATGCTGACACTTCGGGGATTAATATGATTATGTTAGGCATTATCGAAGAGCTCAAATTAAATCATATACTCACTACACAAGTAAGTAGACATTGTTCAACTGTTATCAGGGAGACAGACCTTGCAAGAAGAATTATACATGCGGCATCAGAGAATAACCTCACTCCTAAGCATATAAATGATGGCCTTTTAGTGAACCATGGGCATAAGGATTATGCTTTTTCCTCTAATGAAATAATCGAAATGCAAAGTAATATAAAAGACAAAAATTACAGAATATATGTGAATGATGATGGCATACATCTGTTCAATAAAAACGTGTATAAGGTTTTTTCTGATCCATTTGATTTCTATGAATATCTAGAGGTAAGTAATGATTCAGGCCACGCTTTTTATTTGGGTGTAGAGCTTGCAAGAGCACAAATTGCTTATCAACTAAAAAAAGAATATCAACAGGATGAAGAGCTGACTTGGGGATGCTTAGTAGATAAAAAATTTGATAACAAACTCCAAAATAAAGAGTTAGGACCGACTTTCAAAAAAAGAAAATGATTCATGAAGTAATTGTTACAACGATAAATAAAGATAAACTAGTGCATATTGCTCCAATGGGAATAAAATTTGTTAATCATGCTAATCAGGAGTGTATTCAAATCTCACCATTCAAACCATCACAGACATTAGAAAATCTTATAAATACAAAAAAAGCAACAGTGAATTTTATCGATGATGTAAAAGTATTTGCTGGGATAGTCACAGGAAGGAAGAAAGAGTGGGATTTGAGTCCACAATCTAAAGACAAGGTAGCTCATCTTTCCAATACAAATTCATATATGAATTTAAAGGTATCAAGTATTATCGAGGATGAACTCAGACCCAGTATTATCTGTAATATTTACAATAAACAGAATTTAAGACCCTTCATGGGTTTTAATAGAGCTCAGTTTTCAGTTATTGAACTAGCAGTACTATCAACAAGACTTGGTATGATTGATGATGAAAAAGTAAAGAGAGAATATGAGTATTTAAAAATAGGAATGGATAAGACAGGTGGAGAGAGAGAAAAATTAGCATGGAGCTGGATAGAGAATAAAATTATGGACTACTTCAAAAAATGACTAAGATACTTGCTAGTATTAAAAATGCATATGAAGCTGAGATTATATCTAAGTTTGACTTTGATATTATTGATATCAAGAATGTAAATGATGGTGCACTAGGTTATGTCGGAGACATCTCCATAGAGAGAATTACTAAATTGATTAGCAACCATAAATTAAGCGTCACTGCAGGTAATGATTCTAGCCCCCTAACAAAAAAGCAATTGAGAAGGGTAAAGTTCCTAGATCAGTTGGGAATCCACTATATAAAAATAGGAATTTTTGATACCAACCTGTTACAAGATCATTGTTGTTTTTTAGAATCGATAAAAGGTTTTTCTCTAAAGAAAGTTGGTGTGATATTTGCGGACTTGATAAATAACAACGAAGAAATAGAAAAAATACTAGAGCTAAATTATGATGGACTACTGATAGATACAGCCACAAAGAATAATCAATCCACGCTTGATATTTTATCAGCAGACACTCTAAAGTTCTTTATAGATTCATGTAAGGAGTCTGGTAAATTCTGTGGGATATCTGGTTCTCTGACATCAATAAGATTTGAGGACGCACTTGCTCTACAACCTAATTTTATAGGTTTACGTGGTGCTTTATGCTCTAATTCAAAGCGAGAAAATATTGATTCAAAAATTTGTCAGAATATCATAGAGCACTTTAAACTAATTAATCAGAAAAAATATCAAGAAGTGGTTTAACTTTGGAAATTGTTTCATTATATTCACTTCTAATATCAGAGTCATTCACAATTCCTCCACCACCCCAAAAGTATAGGTTATTGTTTTTAGACAACATTGATCTTATGGAAATATTGAAGTCTGTTTTTTCATCAAAACTAATATAACCAATAGATCCGCAATAAATCGATCTATTATTAGGCTCAAGTTCATGGATAATTTGCATTGCTCTTAACTTGGGCGCCCCAGTGATTGAGCCACCTGGGAAAGCATCTCGAATTAAGTTATATATATCTGATTCGCTATCTATTTCTGCACGTATGGTGCTTACTAAATGATGTACATTTGCAAAAGTTTCTATATCAAAAAGTTTGTCTACTTTTACACTACCTTTTTTACAATTCATTCCTAAGTCATTTCTGAGTAAATCTACTATCATTAAGTTCTCTGCCCTATCTTTCTGGGAGGATTCGAGATCCTCTATATTTTTTTTATCTATATCAGGGTTATTGGATCTTGGCCTAGTACCTTTAATAGGCTTAGTCTCAACAACATTATTTTTGATTGATAAGAATCTCTCTGGAGAAAATGACAATATCTTTCCAAATGGATAATTAATATATGCAGAGTATGGCGAAGCAAATGATTTATTCAAGTTTTTATACAGCTCATATTCATCACCTTCATAACTAAGAGAAAACATCTGAGATAGATTTACTTGGTAGCAATCTCCTGCCCTAATATATTCTAATATTTTAAGAATCTTCATTTCATATAAATCGTAATTCATATTTGACTCACATCTTGAGGTAAGTTGAAATGGTATCAGATTAGATTTAATATTCTGCTGATAGTTATTTATAATATTTTCAGTAATATTATTTTTTTCGTGGTATAGGAGAAATGATTTTTCTTGAGCGTAATCATAGATTACAGCCCAATCATAAATTCCAAAAGCAAAAAGAGGGTGGTTCAAACAACTATTTTTGTTATCAATCTTATGTAGATGGTTACCAAAATCATATGATATATATCCTATAGCACCACCAGAGAATGGTATATCAGGATCAGAGTGTGATTTATACTCACTCATTACTTTTTTTAGTAATTCAAATGGGCACAACTCAGATTTCTTTGGTTGTTGATCTTCATTTATAAGATAGGTGCTATCATCTGAAAAAATAATTTTTTGTTTAGGGGATGCGGATAATATATCGAATCTCTGATCAGGATACTGCTTGCTATTACTATTTAGAAAGACAGACCACTCCTCATTCTTGATAATCTCAAAAACTTTCTGAGCTGGGATAGAAAAATCTAGCTGATGTAATTTATAATTCATTAGCTTAACCTGTTTAAAACGAATGCAGGAAAAAGATTAGATAAATAATCACCATTTACTACAGTATTATTTAGTATATCCCTTATATCTAAATAGTCATACCTATTCTGCTTGCATATATCAGAAATAATTTTAGACCCTAAACCCAGTCCTACAACAACAAATTTTGATTGTTTAAAATATTTGTCAGAGTGAAAAGAGAGTGTCTTGTTGATTAAATCGACTTGATTATTGTAAATTTTCAAACAAAAATTATTCACAAGATTTCTTTTTGATCTATCATAATCAAAACCAAAAGACCTAGATACACGTTTGTATGATTGTGATAATGAATGACTTGAGCCATCTGATGACTTTGAATAAATATCTCTCTTATTTAACTTTCCCAAAATTATATTTATGTCTGACATAGAAGAAAAATTCTCTGGAATAATATTATAAATCTTATTTCCTGATCTTATTTCATTTATATGAGCATATATTGGTGTCCTTGAGCAGCCTGTGTAAAGAAGCTCTTTGTTAAGCATTCCATGGAAATCTGAGGTTCTTCTATTCATAATTTTCCCATTTTTAATTATCGAAAAGTCACATGTGGTAGAGCCAAAATCAATTAGAATTACATTTTCTATAAGTTTTGATACATATAATGCAGAGGCATACCAATTATAAGATCCAATCTCATCTGGGTAAACATTATCTCTATTCTTCAACTTACTTAATCCATTCTTTGAAAAAATATATGAATTATATTTAATCTTTTTAATTTGATTAATAATATATTTCACACCATCCCTTCTATTATCAAAACAATCGCACATCTCTGCTGACATTGTAAAATAGTTTTCCATCGAGGAACCTTTTTCATAATATTTATTACAAATGCCCATAATTAAATCACTTAGTTTGGCGTAATCTTTCCAAAAATCGAAACTAATAATGTCATACCAAATTACATTAGATGTTTGAGACTCAACACAATACTTTATATGTGCTCCACCTATATCCCATCCAATCTTAATTAAATTAATTCTACTCGACATGATTTTCCTGCTAAGTTATTTTCTCTATTATATATGTAATCTAAGGAATTTTTTCCTTTACATTTTTCTATGAGAGACATGGAAGTTGTATATCTGGAATTTATCTCAATTAAAAATAATCCTCCTTTGTATTCAATAAAATCTATGCCCACAAATCCTTTTAGATTTGGGAATGCTTCTAAAATATTATCGATAAAATTGTATAAGTGATCTCTAAATGATGGATAGATGTTTACTAATAAAGCCTTCAATTTGATATAATTATTTTCTTTTTGCATTATTTGTTTGTTAATTGACATAATACAATAGCTTTTTTTGGATATGTGTAGGCTGATGCTGTAGCTCTGACCAGGTATGTACTTCTCAACAATTTTGTTTTTCGAATAAGTCTTATTATTTTTAACAATCTTTGTATCGGTGCATCCACAACCTGTCCTGTCTTTTTCGACATAAAGCTGAATATCTTTATTCAAATCAAAAGAGTCAGGATTAGGCAAATTTTTACTGTTACAGATTTTTTTAAAAGTTAATTTATCACTGGTCGTAAGAAGTGTTTTAGTGCATGAAAGATTAATATTATTTACTGTGTTGAATATTTTTTTTACATAATTATAGTAAATCATATTATTTTCAGGACATATAGGCAGATAATAATCATAACTATTTATAAAATCGCTGTTATACAGTATCTCAGAGTTATATTTAGATACCATAATTGCACCTTTTCTGTTTTTAAAGCTATGTCTATAATCACAAAAAAAATCTACATCATAATTGCTTGTATTGATAAATGAATTTAGAATGATTTGAGCTTCAAAAAGTAAGCTATTTTCAACTTTCTTTTCAATGAGACCCCCACCTGTAATATACTCAAATATAAGAATTTTTTTCATCATGAACATTATACCTGCAATTGATTTAAAAAAAGGTAAAGTTGTAAAAGCTATACAAGGTGATAGATCTTTATACAAACCAATAGATTTTGTCACAAAATACTCATCAAATCCTATTACTTTTATTAAAACATTGATAATTACATATAAGCCCTCTACGATATATCTTGCAGACCTAGATTTACTTGATGGAGTGGGCAACAACATTGATATCATTTGCAAATTAGCCCATATGTTCAGAAATAAAATCTTTTGGGTAGATGTGGGTGCAAAAAAAATAAAAAAACTAAATAAAAGAAATATAATTCCTGTCTTATGCAGTGAGTCTTGCGATGATATTAAGTTAATTAATTATGTTTACAAAGATTATATTCACTCATATGATTATAAGAACGGATTTCTTGGTCTCCAATATTTTAAAAGATTGAATTCTTCATATAAAAAAAGAATTATTTTTATGAATATCTCTGATGTAGGTAACAAAAAAGGACCTGACTTTAAGTATCTTCGCAAAATGTATAGATATTCTGATGTAGAGTACTATGTTGGAGGTGGTGTTAATACTATCCTCGATCTGCATAAGTTGAGTAGAATGAATATTACTGGTGCTATAGTGTCATCAATTTTAATGAACAAAAAAACAAATAATTATCTCATAAAAAAAAGAGCCAGCATTTAGCTGGCTCCGTGTTTAAAGATATAAGCTTTGACTACTTTTCAAATGGATGTTCTGTAGCTTTCTTAGCAACTACGTCTTGTGCCTTAGGCTCACCACTAATCGCATTTTTGATAGCCATTTTTGTAGCTTCAAAATTGTAATCATAGATACGTTTATTATCATCAGCGTCCCAATGAATAAACACACCTACACAGATGAAAATATCATCAGCTTCGTCAGCTGGAATAGTGCCATCTTCCACACATTCTGTTACCGCTCTTGCAACAGCTGCCTGAGCTGGACCAAACATTTGTACAGCTTGCTTTGCACCTTTTATAGTAACTTTATTAAACATAGCTGTGCTTGGTTTACACGGTAAGTTTGGTGAAACTACAGCCAATAAAGACGTGAACCCATCTTTGTTATTACAAAGAGTATTACAGAATGCATCTTCAACTGCAGAACCACGTGGTCCTATTAATAAGTCGATGTGTGAAATTTCGTTATCCCCACCTTCGGTTACAACTAGTGCTTCACCAACTAATACTTTGTCGACT